>JACXTT010003203.1_pt1 | contig 25464 bp, 20 predicted proteins | sample 9270951 | NCBI WGS metagenome assembly JACXTT01 (sample SAMN15532306, study PRJNA645909) | rock metagenome | isolation source: weathered quartz diorite | place: Puerto Rico | collected 2017-06-21
AGATGGTCGGAGGCGGCCTTGCTGGCGGAGTAGGGGCTGTTGGGCTCGTAGGGATGGGTTTCGGTGAAGGGTGCATCGCCCGGTTTGAGGGAGCCGTAGACCTCATCGGTGCTGACATGATGAAAGCGGAAGGCGGCCTTGGCCTCGGCGCCGAGATTGCTCCAGTGGGCGCGGGCGGCTTCGAGCAGGGTGAAGGTGCCTTGCACATTGGTGCGCATGAAGTCGCCGGGGCCGTGGATGGAGCGGTCGACATGGGATTCGGCGGCAAAGTGGATGATGGCGCGTGGCTTGTGCTTGGACAGCAAGGAGTCGATCAGGGCGCGGTCGCCGATATCGCCCTGGACGAACAGATGGCGCGGATCGTCCTTGAGGGAATCGAGGTTGCGGATATTGCCGGCGTAGGTGAGCAGGTCGAGGTTGATGACGGGCTCATCGCAATGCGCCAGCCAGTCCAGTACAAAGTTCGCGCCGATGAAGCCGGCGCCGCCGGTGATGAGAATCATGCTTGGTTCTTTTTCAAATGGTGCCCGCTGGCCTTCGGTGCGGAGAGTTGTTTGTCTCAGTCCCGACGACTCATTCGGGCAGGCAGAGTTTATCAGTCACTTCGGGCGATGGGCCTGACCCGATCATCCGGCACGCCACCACCGGAATCCTGCATTGCCGTCGACATCACGTTGCGTTCGCGGAAATACCGGGACATGCCGATATGGTGTGCCAGGAAAAGCGATACGAAGGCCGCAAACAAAATCGGCTCTGGCACATGCAATTGCCATCCGGCCACGCCGATCGAGGCACAGATTAGCGACGCAATCAACATCAGCAGATTGGCCCGCGGCACACTGAGTCCGCGGTCAAGAAGCCAGTGGTGCAGGTGTTGGCGGTCGGCGGCAAGCGGATTGCGGCCGTTCTTCAGGCGTCTAAGCATCAGCGAAACGCAATCGCAAAGAGGAATTACCACTACCCACAGCGCGCAGATCGGCGGAAAGTCGCGCCCGGGACCCTGGGTGAGATCGATTGCAAACCAGGCCAGCAGGAAACCCATCAGCATGCTTCCCGCATCGCCTAGGAAAACACGCGCGCGTGATTGCCATGGCAGGCGCAAGTTGAGCAGCGAAAATGCGAACATGCCCCCCAGCAGCACCAGCAGGATCCTGTATTGTTCCAACAGGGCGGGATCGTTGGCCACCAAGGCATAGGCTGCCAGTGCGACCATGATCGCAATTGCGGAATGTCCATCCAGCCCGTCTGCCATGTTGAACGCATTGATGACGCCGATCGTCGCAAAGGCGGTCATCGGCAATACGAAGATCCACAGTCCGATCGGACCGAAACCGGCAAGGTTTCCCACGGTGCGCAACTGTACCTGGCCGATCAGCGCCATGATCATGGCCGCCACTGCCTGAGCGATGAATTTCGGCAGCGGCGAAATCTCACTGCGGTCGTCGGCGGTGCCGATCGCCAGCAGGAGCAACACGCACAGCGCCATTGCAGACCCGTTTGACGGCGCCAGCACGTACAGAAAAATCGTCAGGTTGATGCCGACAGCAAGGCCGCCAACCAGGGGCGTTGCACGGTCGTGGTCTTTGCGTCCGCCCGGCAGGTCCATCAATTGTGCAAGGGGTGCGAACCGCATCAGCACCAGCAGGGCAATCAATGTAGCCGCCAGCGATGAGAGGATGATGGAAATGGTTGTCATGGATATTCGTGCTGCCAAGGCAAAGTTTGAGCGATACGGTTAATTGGCCAGTGCTTTTTTAACAGTCTCGAATGAATGTACGCGGGTGCGGGCCATTCCGCAAAAAGCTTTTACCTGGTTGTTGCCGGACTTAGCCGGGTAGACAGCATGCCGGGAACCCGCAGGGAATTTCCAACACCCGCTGTGGGGCGTTGGGTAGTTGGTATCAAACCCCAGCATTGGCGCGCTTTTCCAGGCATTTTTGCCTTGGGAGGCCCGCCAATGCTGGAGTTTGATCGCCGGATCAAACCTGGTAGTACTGGCGATACCAACCGGCGAATTTCTCGATGCCTGCTTCGATTGATGTGTTCGGCCGGAAGCCGATGTGTTTTTCCAGTCGCGAAACATTGGCGGCGGTGGCCAGCACATCGCCGGGCTGCATCGGCAGCATTTCAAGTTTCGCCTTGCGACCCAGGCATTGCTCGAGCACTGCGATGAAGTGCGTCAGTTCCACCGGCGCATCGTTGCCGATATTGAAAATGCGATACGGCGCATAACTGGTCGCCGGGTCCGGGGCATCGCCGCGCCAGGCGGGGTCGGGCGTGGCGGGGCGGTCGATGACGCGCATCACGCCCTCGACGATGTCGTCGATATAGGTGAAATCGCGCTGCATCTTGCCGTGGTTGAACACGCCGATGGTCTGGCCGGCGAGGATCGATTTGGTGAAATTGAAATAGGCCATATCCGGCCGGCCCCAGGGGCCATAGACCGTGAAGAAGCGCAGCCCGGTGCAGGGAATGCCGTACAGATGCGCATAGCTGTGGGCCAGCAATTCATTGGCCTTCTTGGTGCCGGCATAGAGCGACACCGGATGATCGACATTGTCGCTTTCGTCAAAGGGCAGGCGCGTATTGGCGCCGTACACGGAACTCGACGAGGCAAACACCAGATGCCCGACGCCGGCATGGCGTGCGCCTTCGAGCACATTGGTGAAGCCGATCAGGTTCGCCTGGATATAGGCCAGCGGATTTTTCAGCGAATGCCGCACGCCCGCCTGCGCCGCCAGATGCATGACCGCGTCGAATCGGCCGCCCTTGAACAGCGCCGCCATGCCCTCGCCGTCGCAGATATCGAGCTTCTGAAATTTGAAATTGGCATGCGGCAGCAGCTGGGCCAGGCGCGCCTCTTTCAGCGAAGGATCGTAGTAATCGTTGAGGATATCGATGCCGACCACGCTGTCGCCGCGGGCCAGCAGTTTCAGCGACAGATTGTGACCAATGAAGCCGGCGGCGCCGGTAACGAGAATGCGCATTGATGATTGGGCTGCAGAAAATACCGGAATGACGGACAGCTAGCCGCCGCGATTGGAACCTGCCGGCAGGGTTGGAACGTCAAATAGAACAGCTCGCCATTTTGCAATTGCGATGGGCTGGTCGTATTCGCTCTCGAAAAAGGAGCGAGCATTTTTTCCCAGTGCCTCGGTTTCCGCAGGATTATCGCACAAGCGCTCTATTGACCTTGACAACGCGGTAGGATCGTCGTGGGAGACTGTTATGCCGCATCGACCGCGCTGTATTAGCTTCGCGATTTCGCCGTCAGCCGCGCCGGAGAACAAAATTGGGCGTCCGGCAGCGATGCCGCCATAAAACTTGCTCGGGACAATCATGCCCTCGAGTTCAGGTTTGAGCGAAACGAAGTGAACATCGGGCAGCGTCAGACTGTATTTGAGCATTTCACTGGATTGATACGGCATGAAAATGATGTTCGTCAGGTTGCGATTTTTCGCCTCCACGAGCAAACCCTGCTTTTGTGCGCCTTCGCCGATGATGATAAAAACGATGTCCATCCGCGATAAGAGGATCGCGGCCGAATCGAGCAGAATCCAAAGCTCGTGCGCCCGCCCCAGGTTGCCGGAATAACCAACGATGAATTGGCCCCCGATTCCCCATTCGCGGGCAAGAGGATTTTCTGCACGTGGCAATGGCCTGATGTCACGACGGGGCGACCAGTTTTCAATCTCGTATATCGGTACTTTCGGCGCGCATTTCTGTACCGACAATTTCATTTTGGCGCCGATCACAACATTTGCCGTGGCTGCCCGCAGAGAAATATTTCGCAAAAATTTGAGTATTGATTTACCAGGTGCTCCACCCAGGTGCATTCCCATGGCTATTGCAGTTTCAGGGAAAAGGTCCTGCACCCAATTCACCATTTTCGCGCCTGCCAGCCGGGTTACCAGCAATACTGGAAGAGAGATCAGCGGCGGGTCTGTCAATACAATGACAACGCTTTCATTGGTGCACAGGCCGTAAACCCTGAGGGGCGCCGCGATATGGAATGTCAAGTAGTCAAGCAGGCGTCCGAGCAAGCGGCGGCGCCCGAAACGTGAACCCCATACGCGAAAAATGCGCACATTTCCCCACTGCTCGAAAGGGACATAAGTGCATTCTTCCGAATCGTATTTCTGCCTGCCAGCCACAAGGCACACATCGCAGGCATCATGGAGGTTTCTCGCCAGATCACTCAGAATCTGGCTGGTCGCCGAAATGTCCGGGTGGGCAAATCGATTGACGAAGATTATTCGCCGTTTCGGCATGATGGCAGGATATTGCGCGATTGGGTTACCGTATTCGGTGACGCGGACCATACGACCCAGGGAGCGATATCCGACGTGACAATACTGCCGAGGCAGACAACAGCGCCATCGCCGATGTTGACGCCTGGCCCCAAAACCGCTTTGGCAGCTATCCATGCCTTCGAGCCAATCGTGATTGGGCCCGTTTTCAGGTTAAATGTTGGGCTGGACCAATCATGATTGCCCGTACAAAAATAGACCCCCTGGGAAATGCAGGTGTTGTTCCCAATGCTTACGGGCGCAAGGTTGTCTATCCAAACGGACTCGCCGATCCAGACATTGTCGCCAACATGAAGCCGCCAGGGAAATTTGATCTTGACACTTGACCGGATGACGACGTTGAGCCCAACGCGGGCTCCAAACAAGCGCAGCAGAAACACGCGGATACGAGAAACCGGAACCACTCGAGCAAACACGATCGCGCTGGAAACGATCCAGAATGCTTCAATCAGACGTGAGCGCCCTCGGTCAAAATTTCCCGAAGAATAGTTTCCGAGATTCATTGCGTATCGTCGCTAGCGAATGCGGTGGCGGCGCTCCGCAAAGTTTGCGGGACACCGCGCCGATCCTTTGCCCTTAAAATCAAGATAATACTTGGCATTCCGTTAAATGCGCATTCTTCACATTATCAATTCCCTGAATCCGGCTGAGGGAGGCACGGTGGAAAGCCTGCGCCAGGTTGGCAGTGCCATTGCCGCGCAAGGCCATGCGGTTGAGGTACTGGCTGCGAAGGATACAGCAGACGACCCCTGGATCGAATCGTTTCCGCTCCGCGTACATTGTGGAGGTCCCGGATTTGGCAGGTTTGCCTTTGCGCCGAAATTACGATCCTGGCTGTTTGAAAATGGCGGGGGATTTGATGTCTGGATCATCAACGGGCTATGGCAATACCCTGGCCTGATCGCGTCGAGAACGGCCAAACGGCTTGGCGTGCCTTACTTCGTCTATCCGCACGGCATGCTGGGTCCCTGGGGCCGGCTTGAAAATCTGCCGAAGTACATTAAAAAACTTGTTTACTGGATCGCCGTTGAACGAAAAACACTCGGGAAAGCCGAGGGTGTGATTTTTTCGTCCGATGAAGAAGCCAGACTCGCCCCTGGTTTTTTCAATCAGGAAGGCTGGCGAACATGCGTTGTCCAAAGCGGGGTTTCCGAACCGCCCGCAACTGAGTTTGAGAAGATGCTCGCGTTCAGGAAAAAATATGCGCTGCCCGATGCCAGTCCAATTTGGCTTTTTTTGGGGCGCGTTCATCCGGTCAAGGGCCTGGAAGATTTGCTGACTGCATTCCCGAGGATATTGAATCAGGACAACCCACCGGTTCTGCTGATCGCGGGATCGGGTGACCCGCGTTACGTTGCCACCCTTGAGGCCAGGTCAAACAGAGTGGGTCATGGCAGGATCGTCTGGGTGGGTCCACTGAATGGCGACGATAAATGGGTGGCATTCAATCTGGCGGAATTGTTCATTCTGCCCTCGCACCACGAAAATTTTGGTATTGCCGTCGCGGAGGCGTTGTCGGCAGGCGTGCCTGTTTGTATTACGCAAAAGGTGAATATATGGCGCGATGTAGAAATGGCAGGGGCGGGTTTGCATTGCGGCGATAATGCAGTCGCCCTTGAGGCGGCGCTACTTCAATGGAGGCGCTATTCAATCGAAGAAAAAGCTGCGTTCAAAATTCGCGCCCGCAGTTGTTTCGAGGAGAATTTCAGGGTTTCGCGAACTGCTGGTCGACTGCTGGATTTGCTTGGAAAGGCTATGGTGACGCGCGATTCCCAGCACAGAGGCACGAAAAAAAATGCCCGATCCCCGTAAAATCTGCGGGGGAGTGCAGCAAATGCTTTTGCGCGATCAGCGGGGAATGAGGCCATTGACTCGATGGCTAAGCCCAATCACGATCCCTGCTTGCAACCACAATGTGGGTTCGAAATAGGCGCCGTAGCGTGCGAGTGCTATGACCAGCAGCCCCACGAGGCTGGCGGTCATTGCTACGAGGAGGGCAAGCATCGGGCTTGTGTCGGCGCCGGGCAGTTTTTTTGCCTTTTTGATTGACTTGATTGCGACGACTGTGGGATAGACAAATATCGCAAGATAGGCCAGGACGCCGCTCAGGCCCATTTCTGACAAGAGCTTCAGGAACAGGCCGGCGGCATCTTCCGAATTCAGACCGTAGAGTCCCATTGAACTCATCAGGCGCGACAAGTGCGCCGGCATTAATTCGTCATACGAAAGGGAGTGTGAGCCGATGCCGCTGCCGAGCAGGGGGTGGGCCGAGAAACTTGCCTCGGCGACCGCGCGATTTGAAAGTATGGCCAAAGCGCTGATTGCCTCAGAATCGACGTTCCCAATCTCTTCCGGGTTCGAAGCAATCAGGCTTAGCGATGCAAATTTCAAAGCGAATTCCTCAAAGGATGCCGAACTGATGAATCCAATTGCCACGACAAGGAGACTGCCCAGAAGCAATGCAGCCATAATCGTTTTCAAGCGAAGTTGGCCGATGAGATAGAGCGTGGCAATGGCGATTGTCAATGTCAGCATGATCGCAAGGCCCGAGAATGTAGCGACCGCGGAAATCAGCACGGCAATCGCCGCCCATTGGGGTACGAAACTGGATATTCCTATTGAATGCGGAGACGCCAGCAGGTTGGTCCGCAGCAGTGCAGCGCCAATCATGGGCGCGATGAACCTGGCGAAATGTGCAGGTTCTATTGCCGCCGATGCCGCGCGGAAGACCGGCCCTATCTCGCCGGGCGTTCGCCACATTTCGGCGCCGAGAAAATTCAGAAATGAAAATTGTACAAGTTGGTCGCGCACAGTATTGTTTATGGAGAATTGAACAAGTGCCATGACCGCCAGCAGGGAAATGAAAAGCAGATAGTGTCCCAAGAGCCTGTCGGCACGGGGCGACGTTGCAATGTAGGTACACGCAATTGCGGCCGCGGTTGCGACAACGGCGATCCCGAAAATCTGGATCGCCGCCCTGCCGAGCAGTTGATCGGCAGGAAAAGGCGATACGGCAACGCCTGTCAGCGCTATGGCGATGAATGCAAGCAAAAGCCAGCCTTCGCGCCTGCAGTAGGGAATGGAAAAAAGACTCGAAATGATTGAGCGAGCAGCAATCGCTCCTGCGGATACAAATCCTGCCGCAACATATGACAAGCTGACAAATCGTGGCCCGGCTTCAAATCCAACGGCGAACAGAGGGATCGAAAAAAACCATACATGCAGCAAAAAGTTCATGTCAGGCGCCTTACGTAAAGTTTGAGGCGCTTCCAGAGATAGTTCCGATAGGCGCGTATGCTTCCAATTTCGGCCTTTCTTTTCTGCACGATCAGTGTTTCCCGGAAGACCTTGTCGGGATTGGCCCGCGATATGCCGCCATCCCCCATCCTGACAACGACGGAGGGAACAAAGGCAACGCGCGCATCTTCCGGGAGGCGCAGCAGAAAATCGTAATCGCCTGCTATTTTCAGGGTTGAATCAAAATTTCCGTACCGTGAAAACAGGTCGCGGTGGTGCAATGCTCCAACATGAACAATTTCCTGTTGCACCCTTAATCGCCGCCAGTCCCATGGCTGTCCGATTTCATGAAGTTCCAGGCCGGACCCGTCTACCAGAAGTGCACGGCCCGTAGCGAGAACTGCATTGCTGCTGAGGGCAATATCGACCAGAATGGCAAGACTTTCACGCGATGCAAATTCGTCATCGGCGCCGAGAAAACATATCCACTTGCCTCTTGTGTGCATCAGTCCCTTGTTCCATGCGTGGTAAATCCCCTCGTCCGGCTTTGATTCCCAGTAAAACAGTCGCCCGCTGATACTTTCAAGATACGCAGCGGTTGTATCAGTCGAGCCCGCATCAATAACGATAATTTCGCGCGCGGCATGCGACTGCGATTCAATGCTGTTAATACAGCGTTGCAACTGCTTGCCGGGATTGCGCGTGGCGATAATTATTGAGACCAATTCGGCTTCCATCACGTTTCCTGTAGGTTTTTGTCCGATTCTTTTGGGCGTAGGCCAGCCCCAATCGTATTGGGCCCACAATGCTACACAGATAGGCTGGGGCAGGTTGGTGAATTCCAGTGCCATAAAACCGTTTTTCGCGTCTTGGCTTCTTGGCAGGGCGCCCTTCTAAGGCAAAGGAGGAACGTTGCCCGTGTGCTTGTGCAACTTGTCTAGTGCAAGGCAAGTTCATATCCTGCGCGCGTTGCGTGAGCGCACCGCTCCCAGGAAAAGCCGCGATGCCGAATGGCGCCCATTTGCACCAACGCTTCACGACGAGCAGGCGATTGGACAACTTGTTCCAAGGCATGGGTTATGGATTCGATGTTTGAAGGATCAAAGTATTCCCCGGCACCTCCAACAACTTCAGGTATGGAACTCGTGTTGCTGCAAATGATCGGGCAATTCTGGGACATTGCTTCCAGCGGAGGGATGCCGAAACCTTCGTAAAGCGACGGGTAGACAAACGCCGTTGCCGTCCGGTACAACATGGCTAGTCGTGCGTCGCCGCCTTCTCGGTAAGTCATTTTATCCATGAGTCCCAATCCAGATAGCCATTTTCGTTCTTCGGAAGAAAAGGCTCCACCGCCAAAGCATACGATTTGAAAATCTTTTTTCAGCAGGATGGATGCGGCAAAAGCTTTGGCGAAGCCGGCAAAATTCTTGTAGCCGCCGCGCTGACCGACAAAAAGCAGGAAAGGGGCTCCTGAAACGGGTTCCTGGCTGGCGCCCTCGTATATCGACAGCTCGTCGCATGCCAGGTAGGTAACGCTCACTCGTTCGTCCGGAACCCGGTAAAACTCCATCAAATCGCGGCGCGTGTTTTCCGAGATGCAAAAAATATGGTCAGCCCGCAAAATGGATGAGCGCTTTTTTGCCACGATGGAATCCGAGGCTGGAAAACTCAGTGGATAGCGCTCGTGAATAAGATCGAATACCGTCAGCACGCGCGGTGCCCTCGTATTTTTAATGACGACGTTTGAAAAATATGTTTCATGAACGATATCCGGTCGGGTACACCATGTCGAAGCAAAGAACAATGCTGGATTCAGCATCCGGCCAAGCCGGGCAGCGCTTCTGTTTTGGCGCAAAAAAAAGCCGACAGTATTTTTTCCATTTAGGCTTTTAAGATGCTGATTGATATGAAAAGGCGCGCAGATTTCGGCATGGGTTGATTGGAGCAGTGACAAGCTCCTGGCCAGGGAGCAGAAATAGCGGGAAATGCCACCATACTCCTGCAGGCAAAAGATTTGCGGGTCAAAAACGATGCGCATGTTTTTCAGCGCCTGCTAGCTGCATCCTGCAGCGAAGCAACGATTTTTCGGTGATCGTCCATGGTGCGGCTGCCCAGCTTGCGACGCGCCAATAGTGCCAGCAGGTGGCTCAAACGTCCTGCCACGATGCGCAATATTCTTTCGTTTACGGGCTTTTTCGAAAATATGTGGATATCACCGGCGCTTGCAAGATGCAATCCGAGCATTTCACCAAGCCTGACAAGAGTTCTGCGCTGGAAAAAGGAGACATGCTGCCCCGTCTCAAAGGAGTAGTACCACCATTCGCCGGGTGGCGGCTGGCCTGCAAAAAGAATAGTGGAAAAAATCAGGTGCTCGACTTGTTTTTCGGTAAAAATATCCCTCACGAATTCAACGGGATTGGGCAGGTGTTCAATTACTTCAAAAGCGGTTGCTGCAAAGTATTTCTGGCCGCGCCCCTCGGCTTCAAACCCTTCCGCAAAAAAATTCTGGCAGTATTTGTCGCTCCAGTAAAAATCAAATCCATTGTCCCGCATCAATCTCGTCAGCAGCCCCCAGCCCCCTGCCACATCGATATATGCCTCCTGGTCGGGCCTCCCGCCCAGCCAGAGCAGTATGGCGGCTAATTTTCGAGCCGTAGCCAGATTGCGTGAAACCATTCCGGTATCGGTTGAGGAGACCGCTTGCTGGTACGCCTCGTCAAGCCAGTATGGCTTTTCCGCCCCAAGAAAGCCGCAATTGACGCAATAGCTGAATGATGCATCATGCTTGGCCAGTACTTTGGCGTTGAATGCGAAGCGAGTTGTTGCTTGGCATATCCGGCAATTCACGTGCGTTCCCCGAAGTTGTGTGATGGGTGCATGTTCTGGATAAATCTTTTATCGCAGAAAACGGAGAAGTTGGCTGCGAAAAAGCAGGGTGTAAGGGACCGCAAAAGCTGCAAGATAGGCGGCTATATTGGAAATAATCAATCCTTCCAGACCAAACTCCCCCGGGAGAAATAACTTCAGGGGAATGGCGAGCAGGCAAAACACGGCAGCAAGCCAAACCTGCAATTTTACGACGCCAACACCATTCAAGAACATTGCGAATGCGCCGCCCACCCCTTCGAACAATATCCAGAATCCATAAAGCAGTAAAAGGGGCTGCCCGATCGCGATCGAATCGTGAAGCCAAAATTTGAGTACGAAATCTGCGCCCAGCGAAATGACTGCCACAGCGATGACCGCGTAAGCGGCGGAAAATAGCATTGAACGCGTAAGCGTAGCGCGAACGAATCGGCGGTCATTTTTTGCCGAAGCCGCGGCATAGGCGCTCCACAAGGGCCCATTCACGATGCCCAAAGGAAGCGTAACCAGCTGGAAAAGGCGCTGAATAATTACCAACTGGGCCACTTGGCTGGTGCCGAGGACAAGGGCGGCAAAAAGGGCGTCCGATCCCCAGCCGATCAGTCCGGCAATTTGAAGCGCCAGAAAAAGACTGCCTGTAAGGACCAGGTTTCTTGTTTGTGCACGGTCTTTCAGCATTGACAGAGAGAAGTTTTTTAGGAGGCGCATGCGGACGAGGGGGAAAAAAAGTGCCGATGCAAACAGGATTTGAACGCCGTATGTTGCGCATAACAGTGCGGGGATAGGCGCCTGAATCCCGCTCAGAATATAAACGGCGAGCACCGAAACGACGGAGGCAACGCTGCGGACGATGTGAACTTTCCATCCGAGTTGCAGGCCCTGAAGTATCTTTGCCGCTCCATTGATGGGCACGCTTGCAGCATAAATGGCCGCGAATGTGAGCATCGTATTGCGCAATTCATGATCGAGAGCGGCGTCCGATCCCCGGATCCATTCCTCCATCGGCAGCAGCAATGCTGCTGAGCCCATAAGCAATGCGGCCAGCACACCAACCACAGTCAGCACTGCAAGGGCATGCGTCGCTGCTGGCGCCAACTCATTGCTGTTTGCGGATTGCGACAATGCGGCGACCCGGCTTACCAGGGCGTTGCCGATCCCGAGGTCCATGAGGGACAACGTCCCGGCAAGGCTGGCTACAGTCATCCAAAGGCCAAATCGTTCCTGCCCCAGGTAACTGATGGTCAATGGAACCGTAATGGCAAATGTCAGGAAGCCCAGCCCGGCGCTGGCAACATTGGCTGCTGCCGTCCAGGCTGCATGCCGATAGCGCTCGTCGATTCGGCTACCGTCAGTCGCCGCATCAAACGGCTTTAGCCGGAGATATCCAATTATTTTATTGAGTAACACTCTATTCCGTGGCCAGCCATTGCGGCAGTGTAGGCGCCAAGAAACCGGTGAGCACCTGTTCAGCCATGCGCTCGCCCATCGTTTGCACTATCGATTGCCGGTTTGACCAGCGGGAGTATGCATTATGTTGATGAAGTGACGATAGGTTGCCGCCACGCCCTGTTCAAGCGCTATGGTTGGCTTCCAGCCAATCTTTTTAATTCTTGATACATCCAGCAACTTTCTCGGAGTTCCGTCTGGTTTTGTCCTGTCCCAGATGATATCCCCCTCGAACCCCACCGTTCGCGCGACGAGTTCTGTCAGTTCCGCAATGGTGACGTCATTGCCGCTACCGATATTGAGCAGGGGAAGCCTGGGGCTGGGAAAGGCGGCAGCGACCTTCTGCCAATCCGTCTCCAGCAGCATCAGGCATGCCGTCGCCAAGTCGTCACTTATCAGGAATTCCCTGCGGGGTGTCCCGCTGCCCCATGCCGTCAAAGTTTTGTGCCCCTCGATTTTTGCGATATGTGCCTTGCGAATCAACGCAGGCATGACATGCGAAGTATTCAAATCGAAATTGTCACCAATGCCGTAGAGATTGGTCGGCATCACCCCCATGAAACGCGTGCCGAATTGCCGGTTGTACGCTGAACACATTTCGACGCCGGCTATTTTTGCTATGGCATAGGGCCGATTGGTCTCTTCGAGCGGGCCGGTAAGGAAGTATTCTTCCTTGATTGGCTGGGGACAGTCGCGGGGATAGATGCAGCTGGAACCCAAAAACAGCAACCGCTTTACGCCATGCGCATGCGCCTGCTGAATAATATTGGTCTGAATTGCAATATTGGAGTAGATAAATTCGGCCGGCATGGTCTCGTTTGCCATGATCCCGCCTACTTTTGCCGCTGCCAGCACCACGAAATCGGGATTTTCGGCGGCAAAAAACCTGGCCACCGCGGCTTGTTCAGTCAGCTCCAACTCGTTGTGGGTCCGGGTAACGATTCGCGCGTAGCCTTTGGATCGAAGGGCGCGCACCATGGCGGACCCCACCAGGCCAAGATGACCGGCGATATAGATTTTCAAATCCTTGCTGAGGGCGTCACCCATGATTTTTCCGGTTCGGCGGAGCTGGTTCGCCAGCAGGATACACGACTTGGTTTCAGGCGCCTTTCAGGGCACGATTTTGTCCCGCGAACAGGGGAGGCGCATTGACGCGTCACCGGCCACGACGTAACATCGCTTGCAATGTACAAGGCACAATGGGACGCAAGTGCCGGAGACCGGCAATAAAGGTGAGCCCGGCATAGATCGTGCAACTTTCCATATTGGGCGGTTCATGCGAAGCCCGGTGGAGCGCAATCTTTCTTGGCAGATAGTGTGTGTTGATATTTGCCGCTTGGTTGATGGCGGGCTTGAATAATCGTTGCGCTGCAATTGAAAGCTGGTTGCGGACGGATATTGGGAGCTGTATAAATGAAGATCAGAATTTTGGCACTCTCACTGGGTGGCGTTTTTCTGGCGGGGACAGCCTTGGACCTGGCGGCCCAGTCACTGAATTCGCCGGTAAAACCAAACTATGAAATAGGCGGTGCCGAATCGCGAACCGAAGGGCCTCGCGGCGCCGAGGTTGCGGACGGCGTTGTTCTCTTCCCGTATGGAAATTTGTCCTACGGCAAGGACGACAATCTTTTCCTGAGCAGCACGAGCAGGACGTCAAGCGCGTTTTGGCTGACGAATCCCGGGTTCAAATTGATGACGCGCGGCGAAGTGGGAAAATTTATCCTCGATTACGATGCCAAATTTGCCCACTACAACACGAGCAGGGAAGACGATTATCGCGATCAGCGCTTGAACGGGACGGCGGACTTGGTGGCGACCGGAAGTCTGGGGTTCCGCGTTTCCGCGCTGTATGCGCGGGGGCATGACGCGCGCGGCAGCACAGACCGCAGCATCAGTATCGAGCCGGATATCTACGAGAGCAGCGGCGCCAGCGCGCTGGTTGCGTTTGGCGCCAATGGCGCCACAGGGCGAATTGAGTTGGAAGGTGGCGCATACAAGCGCCATTACACCAACAACCGCGCCACTACCTCTTTGAGCGACCGTGGCAACGACACTGCCGCTGCACGGTTTTTCGTCCGGGTCGCCCCCAAGACGTCGCTGGTGATTGAAGCGCGGCAGGATGAATTCGACTATGAATCGCCCGCATCGCTATTCGACAGCAAGGAACGCCGCTATCTTGCTGGAATCACATGGGAGGCGACCGCGCTGACAAGCGGAACAGTCAAGGTTGGGCAAATCCGGAAGGACTTTGCGCTGGCCGCAATCAAGGACTATTCCGGCACGGGCTGGGAAGCAAATATTCGTTGGGCGCCCCTGACTTATTCGATTGTCGATCTCGCCTCATCGAAAAGTTTCCTTGAGGCAACCGGTCTTGGCAATTTCATATTGCAGAAGCGCGGCGCTGTATCCTGGAACCATGCCTGGAATTCGCGGTTAACGACCGGTGTGAGCTATTCGCATGCGGATGACAACTATATCGGGTTCCCTCGCAACGACAGAATCGACAGCTTTGGACTGAAGTTGAGCTACCGCTTGTTTCAGGGGTTGACGGTGGGCGGCGAGTTCAGCCATGCCAAGCGCGAGTCAAATATCGGCGTGTTTGAATACAAGAAGAACGTCTACCTGATTACCGTTGGTTTGACACTCTAGCGTTGTTGCCTGCTCCGCGATGGGCCGCAATCAATGGAGAATATCTTAGGATTTGTCAATTCATTGTCCGTTGGGGGAACATTTACCCAGGCAGCCTCCCCTTTTTGTTAAAAGGATTTGCAATGATGTCGATCCTGCGGATGAAGAAATGGGTCTTTTCTGCCCGTTGCTCCATGTTGCTGGCTGTCGTTGTCCCCGCGGCGGGCGCACAGGGGGCGGGGACCGAGTTGTCCACTTACAAGCTCGGTGTCGGTGACGTAATATCCGTCCAGGTCGTCGGAGAGGACGATCTCAAAAGGGAAAAAGTGAGACTGTCCGATGCCGGTACCCTGTCTTTCCCTTATTTGGGCGAAATCCGGGTGCGGGGCATGACTGTGGGCGAGCTGGAGGAATTCATCACCAAGGGCTTGACCGGGCGTTATCTGCTGAATCCACAGGTGACCGTGACCATACAGGAGTATCGCCATTTTTTTGTAAATGGAATGGTCGACAAACCCGGCGGCTACCCCTTCACCCCGGGGCTTACCGTTCGCAAGGCGATTTCGATTGCAGGCGGGTTCAAGGAGCGTGCTTCCAAGGAAAAGATCAACGTGATTCGAGAGGATGATGTGCGGGGGATTTCTCAACGCGTCGGACTGGATGCCGTGGTTAGGCCAGGAGACATCATCACCGTTGAAGAAAGCTTTTTCTGATGAACGATCGCAGTTTCAATACCCCGATTGCGCCGAGCCTCCTGGACAGCTTCTCTCCGCAGGTGCAGGCCAAGGAAACGCTTGATTTCGTGGAGTACTGGCGCTCGATTTCAAAGCGCAAGTGGAAAATTGCCGGACTTGTCCTCCTTGTTGCACTCATTTCGCTGCTGGTTGTATTCTCAATGCGTCCCGGATACCGGGCAACCGCAACACTCATGATTGAGCAAGGCAAGTCGAAAGTTGTATCGATTGAAGAAGTCTACAGCTCGCTGGGCGGCGCGAATCGCGAGTACTACCAGACGCAGGTGGAGATACTCAAGTCCCGTGAACTGGCGCGCAAGGTGGTTGATAAGCTGCACCTTGCCAGGCATCCGGATTTCGATCCGCGACAGCAAAGTTCAGCATCTGTCTTCCGGTTCTCGCCGACAAATTGGTTCAGGTCGCGTGAGCCGTTGACAGAAGCCGATGCTGCCGGTCGTGCCATTCGCCTGCTGGGGGAAGACCTGCAGATACAGCCGGTCAGAAACAGTCAGTTGGTCACTATCAGCTTCACCGCCTACGATCGGGAGCTCGCCGCCAGCGTTCCCAACGCACTCGCTGAAATATATATCGAAAGCGATCTTGAGGCTCGGGTAGGCATGACCCAAAGGGCCAGTGCCTGGCTTGCCGAGCGCATGGGGGAATTGCGCACCAAGCTGGAGTCCTCGGAGCGTGCCCTGCAGGACTATCGCGAACGCGAGCGAATTGTGGATGCCAAGGGGCTGGTATTGTCCGGGGCTTCGAAGGCCCTTGAAGAAGCAACATCCAATCTGGTCGTAGCGCGCACCAGGCGGGCAGAGGCCGAAACGCTCTTCAACCAGGTACAGATGGTGAAGTTGGGGCGGGCTTCCGGTGGCTATGAATCCATACCGGCGGTTTTACGACATCCAACTGTGCAGAAATTCAAGGAGGCCGAGGCGGATGCCGAGAGAAAGCTCGCGGATGTTTCGAAACGTTATGGCCCAGAACATCCAAAAATGCTGCAGGCAACCGCAGAGCTCGCTGCCGCGCGCGACAACACGGCACGACAAATAGAATCTGTCGTAAGCGGTGTGAACCGGGAATATGAAATTGCAAAGGCAAATGAGCTTGCCATAGAGCGCGCTCTTTCCCAAAGCAAAACGGAAATACAAAACATGAACCGCAAGGAATTTCAACTTGGAATACTTGAGCGAGAAGCGCAGGCAAACAAACAGCTTTACGACATGTTCGGCACCCGCGCCAAGGAAACCAATGTTGGGGGCGACCTGCAATCGACTGTGGCGCGAATCGTGGATCCGGCGACCATTCCCGCCAATCCGTATTCGCCGAAAAAAATGCAAATTGTGGTACTGGCAAGCGTCATTGCCTTGATGTTTTGCATCATGCTTTCGCTCATGCTGGACCGCATCAGCAATACCATCAATACCGCTGGAGAGGTTGAGCATCGCCTGGGCTTGCCGATGCTGGGATATCTGCAGAAAATGGCCGGGACAGGAAAGAAGAGCACCAAGTCTGAAATGGCATTCCTCAACGACAATCAATCCCTTTTTTCGGAATCGATTCGAACCCTTCGCACAAGCGTCCTCATGAGCGCGCTTGATAGTCCCAAAAAGGTGCTTGTAACCACCTCGTCCGTGCCGTCAGAAGGGAAAACGACCGTATCATTCAATCTGGCTTGCGCGCTGGCCCAAGTGAAGCGCGTGCTGCTGATCGATGCGGACATGCGTCGTCCTAAAATCGGACACCTTGTGGGGCGCGACAAAAAATCGCCAGGGCTTTCAGATCTGGTCTCGGGGGTTGCCGAGATCGGTGATTGCATCGTCAGGCACGAGCAGGGAGGGTTTCATATACTTTCCGCCGGTTTTATCCCGCCGAATCCCCTCGAGCTGCTGTCGTCGGAAAAATTTGCCGAGGTGTTGGGGCAGCTGCGGGATGAGTTCGATATCATCGTGATTGATTCGCCCCCGGTGCAATTGGTGAGCGATGCGATCGTGCTATCGCGATTGGCCAACAGCGTCATCTACGTTGTCAAGGCGGATTCCACACCTTACCCACTGGCGCGTGGCGGCATTCGGCGGCTTGCGATGGCCAACGCACCCTTGCTGGGGGTAGTGCTCAACCAGCTCGATCTGGAGCGGGCTCAAAAATATTACGGCGAATACAGCGGGTATGGCCGCTATCGGGGTTATCGCGGTTACAAAGGTCATGCGTACGGGTACGGGCATGAGGGTAGACCTCGGGAAGAATGAGGGACCCCGATGAAGCGAAAATTGCCAGTCGCGGATATTTCCATTTTTGGCTGTGCCCTTTTACTCTTGTTTTTGGCCGCATTTGCGATTCGTGTGGCGTGGGCTGCGGAAATTGCGCAAGATGTCGCTGCTGCCAGGGCGGTTTTTCAAAAGCGATTCCTGGAACTCGGAACCTTGCCGCAATTGCCGGAGCGAAATGCCCTTTTGGAACTTGTGGCGTATGCGCGCGAGCTGGATATACAAAATCCGGAACTGCTTGAGAACAAGGCGCTGTTGTTGTCAATGCCGGTCGAAACAAATGATTTCGATAGGGCGGCAATGCAATTCCAGGGCGATGCCGTAACCGAGTTCGTTGCAGCGGTTGCGGCAAGGCCGGTATCTGCCTACGCATGGATTAATCTGGCCAGTATCAGGTACCAGGCAGGCAAAGTGGATACCCAGTTTTATGCGGCGCTTGAAAACGCAGCATTGCTCGGCCCCTGGGAGCCCGATGTCCAGCTGAAAGTGATTGATCTAGGGTTGGCGGTGTGGCCGGAAATGCCGCAAGCGCTGCAAGCCGTCGTGGCCAAGGTGTTGGGCCAGGCGCAGCAGCACTATGCCAGCAAGGTTTTTGAAATCGCGGCAAGGCGCGGCCGCCTTGATCTGCTTTGCCGCTTCGAACGCAAGACCGCGGTGGCGGAATCAATGATGGCCGAGGTATTGCCCGGACCGGAAGTCGGATGCCGGCGGTAAGTTCTCCCGGCATTGCCTTCGGTATAGTTAGGGTTTACAGTTTGGCAAACAGGGACAGAAAAGGACTCAACCATGAAAATATCATTCAGCAAGTTGATTTCGTGTTGTCTTGGTGCGGCCTTGTTTTGCGTGGCCGAATTTGCGGCAGCGCAGGCGGCGACGGTTTTCGAGTTGAGCGGCACGGCGCAAGTGACGTCGCCCGGTGGTGCCGCGCGCATCCTGCGCAAAGGCGACAGCGTTGGCCAGGGTGAAACGGTATCGACTGGCGCTGCGTCTGCACTGGTGCTGCGCTTTGAGGATGGCCAGGTTGCCGCCCTGGCAGCAAATTCGCGCCTCCTTATCAGCAGCTATGTTTACAACCGGACGGATGCGGCGAGGAGCAATGTGCTGATTTCTCTGCTGCAGGGGGGGATGCGCGCTGTTACCGGCCTGATTGGCAAGGCGCGCCCGCAACAAGTGACATATCGTGCGGCGAGCGCAACCATAGGCATCCGCGGTACCGACACCAATATTTCGGTGGAAGGCAATATTGTTGCTGTCAGCGTTACAGATGGACAGGTCAGCTTCAGCTTCGGCGGCCAAACGGTATTGCTTTCTGCAGGGCAGGCCATCATCACCACGGCAACCGGCGCAACGCAACGTGTACCAGCATCCGGCGTAACGGCCGCCTTGAAAGCGCAAGGAACCACTGCCGCAGCGGTTATTGCTGCCGCGATGGCGTCTCTGGATAGCCCGGCGATCGGCGATGCGGTCAATGCCGCTTCACAACCGCCAGCGACACAGCAACCCGGTGGTACGACGGGTGGCACAGCGGGTTCCACGACGACAGGTGGTACCGGCAGTTCCGGTGGGGGCGCCGCCAGTCCCAAATAGTGTGGCTCCAGGCCATCAGGGCGGGAGGCCAGAAGGCCCCCGCCTTTTTTGTTGATTTTTCGCTTCAACATATCCCTGGAACGATGGGCATACTGTGTTTCATATGCGCAAGGTAACCGGCTCGCGCCTGGAGAACCGGCAGGGGTCGCGGGAAGGGCTGGAAGGTCTGTTGTTCTGGTCGTGGGTGGCGCTGCTATCTTGGATGCCGATTCCGTTGGGCAGCAACCGCCCTTGGGCATGGGCGATACTGGAGGCGGGCGTCTTTCTGCTGGCCGCGCTATGGCTGCTGTCCTGGCGATTCGGTGGCGTACGCGTGCCCGAATCGCTGCGCGCAGCGCGCCATTTCTTTGTCCTGCTGGCGCTTTGGCTTGTTTACGAGGCGGTTTATCTGGTGCCGCTGCCGCCCGCATTGCTGGAATGGCTTTCCCCCGAGGCGGCGCGCATGCACGCGCTGGCTGCCGGATTGTCGCAGTCTGCCGCAGGCAGCTGGCATCCCCTGTCGATCGATCCTCATGCGGCGGCGGTGTCGTGGTTGAAAAGCCTGGCCTATATCGGCGCGTACTTTCTCACGTTGGCGGTCGTTGCGTCACGCGATCGCGCCAGGCAATTCGCCTACACCCTGGTATTGGGTGCCCTTTGCCTGTCGGTCTATGGCGTGCTGATGAATCTCGGCCGGGTCGTGCAGGTATGGTTCGGCACAACGATTCCACATGACCTCCAGGCGAGCGCCACCTTCGCCAATCGAAATCATTTCGCCGGTTATCTCGAGATGACCCTGGCCATCGGCATCGGTCTGCTGATCGCCGGCCTGCGCGATGCGCGCTCGCGGGGCTGGAAGCAAAGGGTCAGGCGAATCATCGAGTGGATACTCAGCCCCGGTATGCGCCTGCGCCTGGTTCTCTGCGTGCTGGTGATTGCGCTGGTCAGCACCCGTTCGCGTATGGGAAACACGGCTTTTTTCAGCAGCCTGATTGTCGCAGGCCTAATCGGCCTGGTTTTGTCGCGGCATGCCACGCGCAGCACCGTTGTGCTTTTGCTGAGCCTGATAGCCATCGATCTTTTCATCGTCGGCTCCTGGTTCGGCGTCGAAAAACTTGCCCAGCGCATAGAGCAGACAACGGTGGAAAGACGCGCGGGTCCTGGGGGAGAGGAATCCCTGGAACAGCGAAGCGAGCCTGCCAAATACGGCCTCGAGATGGCCGCGGATTACCCGGCCTTCGGCACCGGCCCCGGCTCCTGGTATGTGGCGTTTCCACGCTATCGCAGCGGCGACATTCTGCCCTTTTACGACGAGGCGCATAACGACTATGTGCAGTTCCTGGCCGAGAATGGCGCCATCGGCATGACGCTCCTGGCAAGCATTGTGATCTGGTCGTTTATTGTTGCGCTGCGCGCACAATACACCCGCCGCGATCCGCTGATGCGCGGCCTGGCGTTTGCCGGCATCATGGGCATCATTGCCATCCTGATTCATTCCAGCGTCGACTTCAATTTGCGCATTCCCTCGAATGCGATGCTGTTCATGGTGCTGCTGTCGTTTGCGTGGATTGCGATGTATCTCGACAGACGGCCGTCGCCATCCGGCGACGATGGGCGGAATGCGCATTCGCCGGGTTAAACTCGACCCATGGAATCGACGCTTCAAGCCATCCGCGACAACCCGCTGCGCGACGATGTCGATCACCTGATCGCACTGGTTGCCGAGATTCGCCCGCGCGATCCCGGCGACATCGCCACCGCCAGCACCCATCTGCGGGCGCTGACCCTGATCCTGGAAAAGGATCGCGGCTGCGCTGCCGCCCTGCGCGACCAGCTGCTGCATTTGCTCGCCAGCAAGAAGCATGTGCATCTGTATACCGATACCGGCATTCTCTCCAACGAGGGCTATTTCTCGGCCCTGTTCCGGCGCATCAGCCAGTTCATCCTGCCTGAAGCGCTCAATCGCGACTACCTGAAGGATCTGTTCGGTCAGATATTCCATCATCGGCGCGACCATGTCTGGGTCAGCGGCATTGCCGACCAGCTCTGGTTCGATTTTTTCAAGGCGCTCGATCTGGAGCAGGTGCAGAATGCGCAGGGGCATGTGCGCGCCTACACCGAGCTGCTCGAAGCATTGCAGATTCTCTCCTATCGCGTCGCCGCCATTGGCCTCGAGCCCGAGCTGGTGCGCAATTATTCCGACATCGAGGATTTCGATTCGCCCTTCTTGGCGCAGAACGAGGAGGTGCGCGATTTCTGCAAGGCGCGCCTCGATGTCATGAACGGCATCAATGTGCCGACCGGCAATGCCGAGGCCACACGCCTCGACGATCGCCATATCGGCGTGCTCCTCGACCAGTGCGCGCTCATCGTCGGCAATATCCGCAAGCAGGCGGCGAAAAGCGGCGCCAGCATCAGCCTCACTTATCACCTCGAACGCGTCAGCGGCATGATCCGCCGCATGCACACCCTGCTGGCGATCATCGCCGACGACGACGTTGTTGCGCAGCGCGACGCGCGTCTCGCCATGTTCCGCGAGCTGGTGCGCGAGGAAAACCAGAAACACAGCGTGCGGGCATTGACGCGCCGTGTCACCGACCTGCTGGCGCTGCGCGTCACCGACAATGCCAGCCGCACCGGCGAGCATTACGTCACCACCACCCGCGCGGAATATTTCGCCATGCTGCGCTCGGCGCTCGGCGCCGGCTTCATTGTCGCTTTCATGGCCGCCATCAAGATCGTGTTCGGCAAGCTCAAGCTGGCCCCCTTCGGCGAGGCGTTTTTCTACAGCATGAATTATTCTCTGGGCTTCATCCTGGTGCATGTCTGCCATTTCACCATCGCCACCAAACAGCCGGCGATGACGGCTTCAACCATCGCCGCGACCGTCGATGAAGTCAGCGGCACGCGCGTCAGGGAGGCCGAGCTCGGCCGGCTCGCCGACCTCATCGCCGCCACCTTCCGCACCCAGCTGATCGCCATCATCGGCAATGTGGGCCTGGCCCTGCCCATGTCCTTCGTTATCGCCTGGGCTATTTTTTACCTTCAGGGCGGCCACTTCATCACGCCCGACAAGGCCGCGCACCTGCTGCACGATATCGATCCTTTCGCCAGCCCGGCGCTGTTTTACGCGGCCGTCGCCGGCGTCTGGCTGTTCGTGGCCGGTTTGATTTCCGGTTATTACGACAACAAGGCGCTTTACGGCCACCTTGGCGATCGCCTGCGCCAATTGCGCTGGCTGAACACCCTGCTGGGCGCGCCGCGCACTGCGCGCTTTGCCGACTATATGGACAACAACTCCGGCGCCATCGCCGGCAATTTTTTCTTCGGCATCATGCTCGGCTGCACCGGCACGCTCGGCATGTTCTTCGGCCTGCCGCTGGATATTCGTCACGTGACCTTTTCCTCGGCCAATTTCGCCTATGCACTGGTCGCCCTCGATTACCAGATGAGCTGGCAGACGGTGGTCATTTCGCTGTGCGGCGTGGCCCTGATCGGCATGGTCAATCTGGCCGTCAGCTTTACCTTGGCCCTGGTGGTGGCGATGAAAGCGCGGCAGGTGCGCTTTGCCGAAAGCACGCGCCTGCTCGCCACCCTGTGGTGGCGCTTCCGCCAGCATCCGCGCCAGTTCTTCCTGCCCCCAAGCAAAAGCCAAGAGGTGGCCAAAGAGCAGGCCGGGCCGCCTGCATCCTGAACGGCGTGGAATTCGATCCCGCAGTCGGCTTACAATGAGCCGCCTTCCGCGTGCTGTATCCGCGGAAGAAAAATCAAAAATCCCACTCACACGTTTCAAGGAGTCGATATGTCAGGTTCAGGATTTCATGTACACGGCCCGCATGATCATGCGGTGGAGCATGCCGCGGAAGGCGGCCATGGCGGAGATCATGGTGGTGGCCACGGCAAGGAAGGCGCAAGCCTCGCGCAGATGGTGGCAATCTTTACCGCCATCCTCGCCACCATCGGCGCCATCGTCAGCTATCAGGGCGGCCACACCCAGAACGAGGCGCTGTATTTCAAGAACGAGGCCGTGCTGAAAAAAGCGGATGCCTCAAACAAATGGGCTTATTACCAAGGTAAAAGTACCAAGCAGAACCTCGCGGAATTGGCTGGCGCGTTAGCCACAACGCCGGAGCTGAAAAAAAGCTACGCGGAGGAAGTCAACCGCTACAAGGCCGAAAAAGAAGTGATCAAGAAAGAAGCCGAAGCAATGGAGGCGCTATCCCTAGCGGCTGATAAAAAATCCGAGCACGCCCTCAGCCCGCACGACAAGCTGGCGCAGGCGATGACCTTCATTCAGATTGCGATTTCACTTGCCTCGATTTGCGTGTTGACCCGGCGTCGCTGGATGTTGGGTCTCGCCGGCGCCTCGGCCGTGGTTGGCCTGGTTTACTGGGGGCTGGCGTTCGTTGCCACCGGAGTGCCGCACTAAGGACTTCGCTAATCCTGCATGCCAGCAGGTTAGTTCGTAGAACGCCATTCCGCGCGGCTTTCCGGGCAAAAATGCCATGGAAGCCGCGCCAATGCTGGAGTTTGCCTTTTCAATATGGCAGCGTCGCGCCAGGTTTCGCGGCCAGCAATTCGCGCTTGAAATCGGCCTTGATGCGTTCCAGCGCGGCTTCGGTTTCGGCTTCGAAGCGCAGCACGATCACCGGCGTGGTGTTCGAGGCACGCGCCAGGCCGAAGCCGTCGGCGTATTCCACGCGCAGGCCGTCGATCGTGATGATCTCTTTCGCATCCGTGAATTTGGCGGTTTTTTCCATGGCCGCGATCAGGCGATGCGGTTCGCCCTCGGCCAGTTTCCAGTTCAGCTCCGGCGTCGAGATCGCATCCGGCAGGGCCTTCAATGGTGCGTTCGCATCGGCGTAGGCGCTGACGATTTCCAGCAGGCGCGCGCCGCAGTAGAGCGCATCGTCGAAGCCGTACCAGCGTTCCTTGAAAAAAATATGTCCGCTCATCTCGCCGGCCAGGGGCGCGCCGGTTTTTTTCATCTGCTGCTTGATCAGCGAATGCCCGGTTTTCCACATCGTCGGGCGGCCGCCGTGATCGCGAATCCATTTGAACAGATTGCGCGAGGACTTCACGTCGAAAATGATTTCCCCGCCGGGCACGCGCGACAGCACATCGGCCGCGAACAGCATCAGCTGGCGGTCCGGGAAAATGATTTCGCCATCCTTGGTGACCACGCCCAGGCGATCGCCGTCGCCGTCGAAGGCGATGCCGAGCTCGGCATCGGTTTCCTTGAGCGCGCGGATCACGTCCTGCAGATTTTTCGGCTGTGAAGGATCGGGATGATGGTTCGGGAAATCGCCATCCACGGTGCAGAACAATTCAACCAGTTCGCAGCCCAGCGCCTTGAACAGGGGTGTGGCAATCACGGCCGGCGAGCCATTGCCGCAGTCCATGACGATTTTCATTTTGCGTTTCAGCTTCACATCGCCAACGATGCGCGCCACATAGGCATCGGCGATATTGCGCTGCTCGTAGCTGCCCGGTGTGGCGGCAATCGAGAAATCATCGGCCTCAATGCGACGCAGCAGCGCCTGTATGGAATCGAGCGCCAGAGTCTCGCCCTGCAGCACCATCTTGATGCCGTTGTATTCGGGCGGATTGTGCGAGCCGGTGATCATGATGCCGGAGCCGGTGCCGTAATGATGCGCGGCGAAGTAGACCATCGGTGTCGCCACCACGCCGATGTCGATGACCTTCATGCCGGTAGCCTGCAGGCCGCGCGCCAGTGCGACGGAGAGCGCGGGGCCGGAGTGGCGGCCGTCGCGGCCGATCGAGACTTCGCTGCCTCCGCGCAGTTTCGCTTCGGTGCCGAGGGCGCGGCCGATGAGTTCAGCGCCTTCCGGCGTCAGCGATTTGCCGACGATGCCGCGGATGTCGTAAGCCTTGAAAATTTCGTTTGCGATGGTGGTCATGATTTTGTTTCTGACATTAGGAAAAAAATGGTTGGGGCGCATCAAGTGCATCAGGATACTAGCTGCCGTGTTCGAAAAACCGGAAGACCCGCTGCGGCATCCAGCCCGCGTCGCCCGGAAATGGCGAAGACAAAAAGCCGACATGCCCGCCATGCGCCGGAAAATCCCGGGTGACGAATTTGCTGACCTCATTTTCCCCCGGCAAAGCCGATGCCGGCAAGAAAGGATCATTGGCTGCGTTCAATACCAGCGTCGGCAAGGCCACATCGATGAGCCCGGGCTTGGCGGAGGCGCGCGTCCAGTAATCGTCGGCATCCTTGAAGCCGTGCACCGGCGCCGTCAGCAAATCATCGAAATCATGCAGGGTGCGCGCGGCGCGCATGGCCTCGGCATCGAACAGGCCGGGATGGCGTTCCAGCTTGGCGAAGGCGGTCTGCTTCATGGTTTTCAAAAAAGAACGCGCATAAAAACGGCTGAAGCCTTTTTCCAG
>JACXTT010003204.1_pt1 | contig 25458 bp, 37 predicted proteins | sample 9270951 | NCBI WGS metagenome assembly JACXTT01 (sample SAMN15532306, study PRJNA645909) | rock metagenome | isolation source: weathered quartz diorite | place: Puerto Rico | collected 2017-06-21
CTTCAAAAGTTTGCAGCCAGGAATTCATGCCGCGCAGAGTAGGCCGCGGATAATTCAGCGTCTGTGCGGCGTCGTACTCAGTACGTTCACGTACAGACTTCGCGGTCAGCGATGGAAGAAAATACGCGCGATGCCGAGGTAGTGACGATTGTCCGCCCGCTTAGATCGTTGGCTTGGGAAGTTAGCTTTTAAAGAATCAATCGGCCGACAATAACGAGTGTTCCATGCATGCCAAATAATTCTTTGTTATTACCGGTGCATCAAGACGGGTCTTCCATGCAGTCGTCTACTTCCGCTAGCGAGGCGGTGAGTAAAATTTTAAAAAAATATGAATCAAGCGCCGCGCCGCGTATTCTGCTCACGGCGACATTGCGCTGGCCGATAGCGGCGCGCTTAGCGATGGCGTTTGACGGCATGGGATGTCATGTACAAGCGCTTTGCCCGCGCCAACATCCTATTACCAAAACCCACGCCGTGGGTAAAATTTATCGGCACAGTATACTGAGACCATTGGCGACGCTGCGCGCCGCGATTGAATCGGCCGCGCCCGATCTTGTCATACCTTGCGATGACAACGCCGCGATTCATCTGCATCAATTATATGAAATCGCTTGCCAGGAAAAAATATCGGATAACTCCGCGCAGATTATCGCGCGCTCCTTGGGTTCGCCGTCGGCTTGCGCGTTGGCCGCCTCGCGTGGAAAGTTGATGGCTTTAGCCGCGCAAGAGCAAGTGCGCGTTCCCGCCAGCACGGTGGTGGCGACGGCCGCTGAACTTACCGCTTGGCTGAATAAACACGGTTTTCCAGCGGTGATAAAAATCGATTGCACTTGGGGTGGACAAGGCGTGTCGATAGTGCATCATCTTAAGCAAGCGCGGCAAGTTTTTGAGTCGATGGCCGCGCGGCCCGCGGTAACCCGGGCCGTGGCTCGCGCGCTTTTAGAGCGCGATCCGTCATTTATTTTAAATGCGATGAAAGCCGCCAAGCGCACCGTTACCGTACAGAATTTTATTTCGGGGCGTCCCGCCAACCGCGCCGTGGCTTGTTGGCAGGGCAAGGTGCTCGCGGGCATCAGCGTGGAAGCCATGCAAACGCAACATCCCACGGGTCCCGCCACGGTCGTGCGCGTTATCGAAAACAAGGAAATGACGCTGGCGGCGAATCGTTTGGTGCGCCGTTTGGGACTTTCCGGGCTATGGGGTTTGGATTTCGTTTTAGAATCGAAAACAGGCGCGGCCTATTTTATTGAAATGAATCCGCGCGCCACGCCCATCTGCCATCTGCCCTTGCCAGTGGGACAAAATCTTCCCGCGGCGCTTTATCAGCAATTGACGGGCGTTGCTCCCTTGAGCACGCCCGTGGCGATCGAGCGCGATATCATCGCCATGTTTCCGGGCGAATGGCGCAGGGATCCAGCGAGTCCTTATTTGCGCTCGGATTACCATGACATCCCCTGGCAAGAACAAGAATTCGTGCAAGATTGCATCAACAAACCTTGGGCGGAACGCGGACTGGCCGCGCGTTGGTGGGCGCGTCTGCGGCCCAAGACATGTATCAGCCAAATTCTGGAAGCAAGTTCAGAGACCGAGGCGCTGCCTTACGCGCTGCACGCCGTGGCGGCGTCGGCGGTTTACAAAAAAAGCACCGACGCGTCTGACTAAAAAAAGTTTGAGTACTTCATCGTGACCAGGATGCCGCCAAGCGGGCTGCCCCAGATGCGTGCAAAGACCGTGCGTGCTAGCGGCCTTTTCCATTTTTATTTGATTTATATATTTTAAGGAAGCAATCCGTAAACCGATACTTGCCCTTGCGCGCCGACGTATACTTTTCCGTTCACCACGACGGGGGCGACGAATTTAACCGCGGCGCCAGGATAATCGCGCGCCGCGCTTTGATCGCTGTTATAAAGTTCTTGCGAGACGTCGGCGGCGGAATAAGCGCGCAGTAAAGCCGGTGCGCCAGAACCGTTGGTTTGCAGCGCCCAGACGATACCGTTACTGACGCCATTGGCGGAAACCACTGTCGCGGCGCCGGGCCAATTAAAAGTAGCGGACGATTGTTTCGCCGGGGAAAGTTTTCCGTTGCTCAGCGTATAGGCTCTTAGTTTATCGCCGGACGCCGCCATGTAAACGGTATTATTAAAGTAGGTCGGGGTGCTGAACAACGAATTGGTTCCGGGCAGGGATTGCACGATTTGGTTGTCGTTGGCCGTTTGATACTTGCCCATGTTGTCGCGGTTCAATAAATAAGTGACGCCTTGCTTGCCAGTGCTCACTAAAAGATGCGGCGGTCCGGCGGATTGATCCGGCAGCAACAGCGGTCCGCCCGATCCCAGGTCGCCGTTGACGGCATCCAGGCTGGCTTGATTATAAGGCGTGAAATAATCGGCCACGGCCAACGAAGCGCCGCTGAATTTAAGAAACGTATTGCCGTAATTCTTGCCACCCGTGTTGGCGTCGAAGGTGCCATCGCCTGTGATGATGTATATGTTGCCGTTAGCGTCGGCAGCGGGTCCGCCACCGCTTTGCCAAATTCCTCCTTCGGTTCCATCGGGCGAGGCGCTGAAGGCGCCGATGAGATTCAAGTTTTGAGCGTCGTAGCTCATAAACCATCCGTGATGGTCGCCGAGATCGCAGAACGAGCCGAAGCCGATGTAGACCGCGTTGTTATGCAGCAGCAACGCCGCGCGTTGATTTTCCAAGATGGAAGTGAAAACCAAATTTCCCTTGCCGTCGTTGGGCGGAGAAGTTCCGGGCACCGACGCTTGAAGTTTCACGCCGCTGCCGGGTTTCTTATTGCCCGATTTGATGTCGAGCGTATGCAAGCGGTGCGCGTAACCGCCGTTTTCTTTTGTCATGGCGACGACATAAATCGTGCCGGTCGCGGCATCGATCGCGGGCGTGCTGGTGATGCCGATCTCCGGTTGGATGTCGGCGCAGTGGGTGTCAGCGCTGGGCACGGGGCTGGCGCCAGCCTCAAGCAAACTGGTTTGCCACAGGGGCGAACCCGCATTATCGGCGTCGAAAGCGTAGACGCTGTTGTGCTCGGTAGCGACTATTAATATGTTGCGCAACTGGCCGGCTATCGGCACCTTCGATACATACAGGGGTTGCGCATAAACATAGCCGTCGACGGGCAAGGAAAAAAGTTTGCCAAAATTTTTGGTTTTGACGTTATTCGGCGTGAGGATGGTTTCCTGTGTATTTTGCCCCGAGCGATTTTTGTCGTAGTGATAAGTCAGCACGCCGCTCAGATATTTAACTTCCACGCTGGCATTGCTGCTCTTGCTGGTGTCGGCCACGCTGGTGGCGGTGATCGTGTGCGTGGCTTCGCGTGGCGGCGGAGTGTAAAGGCCGTTAGTCGAGATGACGCCGACATCGGCGTTGCCACCCGTAATGCCGTCGACTTTCCACGTCACCGAGGAATTGTTGCCGCCGATAACCGTGGCATCAAATTGTTGCGGTTGAATAGTGGAAATCGAAACCGCTGTGGGCGATACCGCGAGTGAAATACCAGGCGGTGGTGGTGGAGGCGGCGGTGGCGGTGGCGGCGGCGGAGGTGGTGGGGTAGGCGTCGGGTCAGGCGGCGGAGGCGTTGGTGTTGGATCTGGTGATGGGCTGGGTTCGGGTGTATTGGTGACGCTGCTGGCGGGAGTGCCAGAAGTTTCGGGCCCACCGCCCCGATTGCAAGCACTGGCCAAACCGAGCACTAACAAAGCGCAGACGAATAACCGAGCTTTTGTTTTCCGCGAATTAATCATTGGCCGCCACCTTAAAATTTCCCTCGCCGCGATTCTCGTCATCGAGCTCATGGCGATCTGGTAGGTAGGCGGTAAAATCGGCGTAGTCTAGATCGATTTTGGCGCGCATTTTTTGCAGCCGTTCTTTTTCTTTTATGCGCTTGGCGCGCAAAAATTTGTTGACGGCTTCCGTGTCATTGTCCTTCATGCGCCGATGATTTTTGAATTTATTCCCCATGGTGATCCCCTTATCCGCTCTAATAAAAAATATCTTGATTTAATCCGCCACGCAGTTTGAATTTGAAAAATAATTGGGTCAGTACGACAGCGCACATGATTAATGAAATCATTTGCATTTATGTACGCTGGCGTACAGTACGTATTAGCAAGGTGGTGTAATAACTGCTTACCAAGATGAGTTCAAAGTCAATCGTTTATTCTGCCGCGCCAGGCAATAGTGTGTTGGCGGCTTTACCGTTGGAAGAAAAACAACGCGTATTGCCGCAGTGCGAACTCGTGCAAATTAATTACGATGAAGTGCTGGGCGAGGCGGGCAAGCCAATTAAATATATTTATTTTATAAATAGCGGGCTTGTTTCCTTGTTAACTTCGGTAGGCGGACACGCGAGCGTTGAAGTAGGCTTGGTAGGCAAGGAAGGCATGGCGGGTCTGCCGCTGCTTTTGGATGTAAGCATTTCTCCCGTGAGCATGCTGGTGCAAGCCTCGGGCGCCGCGCTGCGCATGAAAGCGGAAGTTTTTCGCCATGTGCTAAAGCAAAATCCAGTATTGCACCGCGAGCTGAACCATTATTTATATACATTCATGGCGCAAGTTTCGCAAACCGCCGCTTGCAATCGCCATCATCTGCTGGGCGCGCGCTTGGCGCGACGGTTGTTAATGACGCTGGATCGCTTGCAATCGAATGAATTTCATCTCACTCAGGAATTTCTCGCGCACATGCTTGGCGTGCGCCGCGTTGGCGTAACGGGAGCCGCTGGCGTGCTGCAAGAAAAAAAGTTGATCAGCTACCGCCGCGGCAATATCACGATTCTCGATCGCAAGGGTCTGGAAAGAGCGTCGTGTCGCTGTTATCGCGACGTGAAAAACATTCGCGAGCGCATGTTGGACGAGGCGTTGGAATCTTCCGTCGTAGGGGAATAAGTGCATCGATGATTAACCGCCTTATTATTGACGATTCCCAGCGACCGAGAAAAAGTTTTTTTAATGTGTGATAACCCACCGATCCACAAAAAAAGAACGGGTATTTTCATGCAAGTCGGTTTTGTCTTTATGTTTTCAAGGAGAAAAATATGTCGGCCAACAGCGCTAATAATAACTTTAATAAAGTAGAGCAAATGGATAACAAGAAATTGTGCATTCAGGCATGTTTGGATGCGCATCGTGCTTGTCAAGAAACGGCTCTGCATTTATGCGAGCAAGGCCAGCAAGTCACGGAGAATTTAGTACGCTTGTTGCTCGATTGCGCCGCGATTTCCCAGGCCAGCGCGGATTTTATGAGGGGGAATTCCGAGCTACAGGGACGTTTTTGCGAGGCCACCGCCCAGATCAGCCTACGCTGCGCGCAAGAGTGCGAACGCTTGGATCACGACATGCAGCTGAAATATTGCGCGACGCTATGCCGTCGTTGCGCCAGCCATTGCCAAGCATTAATCGCCAAGCCCGTGGCCGCGATGTTGCAGCGCACTGTCAATCTCACGGATTCCGCTGAAAAACCAAGTTTGACGTTATGAAATTGAACGTAAATTCCTTTATTCGTACGCTAGCGCACAGCATAGTTTGACCCGCCAGGCATAATGCGGACACACAATTCTTGTTCATTAAATCGTAAAAAATTCACTGAGGAGACAAATATGGAACGCGCAATGGAAGATTCAAATCGGACGAAAGGTAAAATGGTGGATGATTTCAAGTCGATTGTTAACGACGCGGATGATTTGCTGCAAGCCACGGCCAAGGTATCGAGCGAAAGCGTCAGCATCGCGCGCGCTAAATTCGCCGAAAGATTAAACGCAGCCAAGGCTAATTTGGCGAACGCCGAGAAGGTCATCGTGGAAAAGGCCAAGCAAACCGCCACCGTTACCGATGAGTACGTCAAAGGCAATCCCTGGACGTCGGTTGGTATCGCCGCTGGCATTGGTATGTTGATTGGTTTTCTAGCCGCGAAGCGCTAGTCCGTGGCGCAAGAACAATTCGTGGGGCATGACGGTGGCTCCATTCCCATGCCACCGCCCGAAGGCGTATTCAGTTCCATCAAGAACTTCGCGTCCAGTTTTGTTTCTCATCTGTACACTCGGCTGCAGCTTTTCGCGGTCGAGTTTGCCGAGGAAAAGCACAGGCTGACGTCGCTTTTATTGAGCGCGCTGACGGCCTTGTTTTTTATTTTCATGAGCGTCATTTTTTCCGCCTTGTTTGTCATCGCCATCGCCTGGGACACGTCTTATCGTTTGCACGCCGTGGGTAGCTTGGTGATTTTATTTTTAATCGGCGCGGGCGTTTTTTGGAGCAGGGCGCATGCCAAGCTTAAATCCAAGCCGCATTTGTTCCAGGCCAGTTTGGCCGAACTATACAAGGATCGGGAACAGTTGAATTCCAAGTGAACGACAAAGTTCTTCAGCTCAGTCAACAGCGCGACGATCTTATCCATCAAATTATCATGGAGCGCGCCGAGTTGGCCCAGCAAGGCGCCGCCTTGCACAGGGCGACGCGGATTCTTGACCAGTTCCGCAACGGTATTCGCCATGTTAAAAATCATCCTGAAATTTTGTTATTGCCCGCAGCCGCCATGTATGTGCTGCGTCCGCGGCGTTTATGGGCTTGGGGTCTCAGTGGTCTCAGCTTATGGCGCATGGCGCGCAATTGGCAGCGCCGAATTTTTTCGTAAATTAGTGATATCCGGTTAACCCTACCGATTAGGCGATTCCTAGTATAAGCGTAAGGTATTAAATTTTTTAAAGAGGGCGATGCTAAATGCCTAATTTTTAGCCGCTGACTTACGCGACGTCAAATCCAAGATCTATCTGCGTCAATGAACGTGGAGTGAATCGTGATGTGATGCTTGATTTTCGCGCGCCGAATTTTTCGATTCACGCAACAGCACTATTACCGCGACAACGGCGGCCACGACGCTCACCGCCAGCATCCATAAGGTTCTATCGGTGGGGGAGTCGACGGCGAAACGGAAATCGGATCCAATCCAATTGCACACGATAATGCAGAATACCGCGAGCACGACGTCGGCGGCGAGAATGGTAGCGAGAATTGACTTGTTCATCCGGCCATTTCCTATGGTTTCGACTTGGCGCCTATTTGCGACAATATCGCCAGCAACAAAGCAGCGGCGGACAGCACGAAAATATACAAAATATTATCCAACAGTTGTGAGTGCGCCGATGCAAGGTATGAAATCACCGACGACATACCAATCAAACCACCCAATTTCAGCATGACACTTCTCCTTCTTAGAATGAATTTCTCCGGAAGAGGCCACTCCCTGACCATTTTTTGTGATTTGCTGTGCATAGAGATCTCCGAAATTTATAAAGCTTTTCTACCGCCGATAACATTCAGCAAAATAACCACGATGGCGAGCACCAACAGAATGTGAATGAAGCCGCCCATGGTGTAAGAAGACACCAGTCCTAAGAGCCACAAAACGATTAAAACCACCGCCAACGTATATAACATGTTTAAATTCTCCTTTAGTTCTCCTCAGTGATGTTCAACGCTTACGGCTGCGCTGTTTTGAACAGTCGCACTTTCAATCGCCCTCATGGAGCCAATTGAATCGTGCCGTTGTTAACGTTCACTCGATCGCCCGGACGCCACATGGGTGTGTGAGTTTCGTGTATCGTGCGCGCCGAACCGTCATCCAGTCGCACGACGATCTCATAGTTTTTGTCGGACGCCGCGTTTTTTTCGATATGGTTGCCCGCTATCGCTCCACCGCCCATGCCGATTTGATTACCCTCGCCGCCCATGACACCACCAACCGCTGGCGCGCTTTGGGTTTGAGTGTTCGCGCTGATTTCGCGGACCGATTCAATCTGGCCGCAGCTGTTGCATTTTGTAGCGTGGGAAGAGACAGGCTTGGAAGTGGAAGCGGCGGCCACGACTAGACCGCTAAGATCGGTTTGATAATTTGCTGGTGTTAGCAACGCCGCGGAAGCCGCGGCGCTAAATAGAATTAGCGTAATGCCCGTCAGCTGTTGTATGAATAATGTTGAATTTTTTATTTTTGACGGCATCTGACTTCCTATGAAATGTGGTTCTAGGCGCTAAATTATCCTCGGTCTGGTTAAGTTTTCAGTTCGTTAACGTACATTGGCGCTGACTATAAAATTTAGTATTCCTTTAGTCCTTCCAGAAGCGACACCAAGTCGTCGGCATGCTCTTCCTCCACGGCCAGGATGTCTTCCAAGACGCGGCGCGTGGTGGGATCTTTGTCGCCAATATAGGCGACCATTTCACGGTAGCTCTCGATGGCGACGCGTTCGGCCACGAGATTTTCCTGGATCATCTCCCTGAGACTATTGCCTTCGACATATTCGGCATGACTGCGCGCGGATAAGCCGTCGGGAGAAAAATTCGGTTCGCCGCGCAATTGAATGATGCGCGCGGCAATGTTATCGGCGTGCGCTAGCTCTTGCTGGGCGTGTTCCAGGAATTCCGCCGCCACCGGTTCGGCATGAATGCCATCGGCCATGAAGTAGTGACGCCTGTAGCGCAACATGCAAACGATTTCGGTGGCCAAGGCCTCGTTCAGCAGTTTCAGGATGGTTTCGCGGTCAGCGGCATAGCCCGAAGTAACCGCGCCGCTCTCGATGTGCTCGCGCGCTCGTTTGCGCAGAGTTTGAATATCGGAAAGTGAGGATTTATCATTCGTTACGTTTTTAACTGAAGTCGATTGCATAAAATTCTCCTTACGAACTTTAATTAAGTTTGCCCGTTACCGTGCAATGGCTAATCAGTGCGCCTATGCGCGACAGGTAAAAGGCAGAATCGTTAAAAAAATGCATGCCTGGTCTTCTGACTGCAGCTAGAAGACCAGGCATGGAATGATCTTTGCCGTTGTTTATTTTTTGTCTTTGCTGGTTTCGTGGCCGATGACTCCACCGACGGCCGCGCCGCCGACAGTGCCCGCGGTACTGCCGCCCGTCATCACATTGCCCGCCACGCCACCCACGGCGGCGCCGACGGCGGTGTCTTTTTCTTGTGGCGTCATGCCGCTGCAGGCCGCCAGCATTGATGTGACAAGCATTCCATTAATGGCTAATAATCGTTTCATTTTCATGAGAACCTCTCTTTGCGCTGAAAAATAAGTAGGATTGCTGAATTTTTTGACGATGCATGAATGTATCGACCTCAATCTTCAAATCAAGTTTCAGCGCAACGCCGATGTCGTCGCAGAACAGGCATGCTTTATTTTCTTTGGCGTCGCGCCACGCCTGCCAGACCGAATAAGCCAGAAGCGAATAACCACGCGGCCGCGGGAATCGGTACGGCTGACACATCGCTCGGCCCCACCGCAGCCGGAGAAATATTTTCAAATGATCCGCCAAAGAAGGCGCTGCCGATGCCAGATAAACCCGCTACTTTGACGGAGAAAAATGTTTCAAAATCATCGATGCCCACGCCGTTAACGGTAAAGCTCAAGCTGTCGGTAGGGGCTTTCGCCGAGCCTAAAATTCCCGTGTCGAACATGCCAAAGCCATTCATGCGCCGATCGCCTTTGACTTTCCAGCCATCGGGCAGGCCACTGATGTCGGCCATGTTGCCGTCATCGAAACTAAAGGCTAATTTTTGAATACCGAAATGACAGCGCGCCAAATCGTTCAGTGGATCCAAAGTCTTGGCCAAAACATCCACGCCGCCCGTGGAATTTTCGGTCAGGTCGACTGAGAGATAATTAACGCCGTCGGCCAAACGGTTCGATTCGTTCAAGAAAAAAGACAGGCTGGCCGCTTGGCTGACCGCGGTCATGGTCATCAAGCCTATAAATAAACTTAATTTTTTTAATCGCGGATTTTTAATTGAAATTGTCGTGTCCATCGCTTATTTCTCCTGATATTTTGTTTTTATTCCTAGTGAATTCATCGGCAAAAAATAGTTTGCTCGACATCAAGCATGTAAACCGAATGTAAGTAAGGTTTCAGTGCGCTAGTTAACATTGCGCGATCGAGGCGGAGAATTTACTGCGGATAAACTGAAATCAACGTCCCAGCAATTCGCCCACGGGTTTTAGCGGCTCCACTCGATCGCTGACAACCTTGGCGATGGTGACGAGAGGCGCGCTGAGCAACAAGCCCCAAGCGCCCCATAGCCAGCCAAAAAACAACAAAGCGATAAACAATACCGCGGCGTTCATTTGGGCAAAATGACTTTGCAACCACGTCATCAACAGCATGCCGATGATGCCCGCGACTATCAGCGATACACCACCCACGGCGAGCGCTTGCAACGGGGAATCGAATTGTAAAAACGCGGCGATAGCGCTGGCGAACGCCAGCAAAGCGGGGCCCAGATAAGGAATAAAATGCAGGATACCAGCGGTGACGCCCCATACGCCCGCTTGTTCCATGCCTAGCATTTCAAAAGCCAGCCAAGTGCCCACGCCAACTAAAACATTCGATGCCAAGATAACCAACAAGTAACGTTGAACTTGCGCATTGATCTCTTCAAGCAGATGCACCATTTCTTTTTTGCGCGATAACGATGGTCCGACCAATTGCACCAATTTACGCCGGAAATGTTGTCCGGAGATGAGCAGAAAATAAATTAGTAACAAAATGATCGGCGCTTGCGCTAAACCCGCCACCAATTGCGCTGATTGCGTCAAAATATAATCTTGCAGCCATGTTACCGACGCGGGTGGCTTTGCCACAGTCGTGGTATTTGCGGCTTTTCCGCCCGTGGCCTCGGTGGCGGCGCGTTGTAATTCGTTCGTGGCTTCTTGCACGTGTTGCAATATCGACGGACCTTGGGAGCGCGTGGCGTTCATGTTTTGGCGCAATTTGTGCGCAGCCTCGGGAAGTTTTTCGACCATCGCGCTGGCGTCATCGCGCAGTGAATAGGCCATCCAAGAAAAAGCGGCCACGAGCAGGGCTAATATCAATGCCGCCCCCAGCGGACGCGGAACATAGCAAGCCTTGAGCCAATCCACTAACGGACCCAGGGCGTAGCTCGCGAGAATGCCGATAAGCAAGGGAATAAAAAATGAACGCGCCAAATATAAAGCGGCGATGAGCGCGATCGTCGCCAAAATGTTAAGCGCCAGGTTATTTTTGCGAACCAGGCGCGGCAACGGCGGTGGTTTATCGGAATTATCGGTGGCCGATTTTATTTCAAGATTTTTGGGGCTGACTTCCAAAAGCGGGGCGCTCATGACCGATGCACGCCCGCGCGGCATAACAGGCACGCTATTGTTTTAAAGCCCATGACGACCTCCCAGATGTAATGTCTTACAAAATAAATATTCGGCAGGACAAATTTTTTTAAACAAGCTATTAGTTTATAAAGATAATAAATGGAAAATACGCTGCTGTATGTGCGAAGGCGTACAGACCGCGCAAGCGTTACTGAAGAATAATTGCGTCGGATCTAATTTATTTACGATGGGCGTCGTGAATCGATCGTGTCGGAGTGTGTGGGATGAAAATGCGAAATAAATTTATTTTACTTAGTTTGTCTTTTATCGGTGCTGCAATGATTTTCCTCAGCGGCTGCGATAATCGCCAGCAAACCGCAACAGGCAACGCGACACCGAACGCGACCGTTGGCGGCGCCATCGATGATAGCGTCATCACCACTAAAGTGAAATCGGCCTTGCTTGCGGATCCCACGGTGAAAGGCTTGGATTCCAAGGTGGAAACGCATAAGCGTGTGGTACAGCTCAGCGGATTTGTCGACAATCAAGCGCAATTGGATCGCGCCATACAAGTCGCGCGCGCCGTGGAAGGCGTTAACGATGTCGAAAATAAAATGACTGTTAAGAAATAACAGGATTTTTACTTAACCTAATTTTGAGAGAGAGGATTTAACTATGAATATGAGCAATAGATCGACAAAATGGACCTTACCGTTAATCACCTCGTTAGTGTTAGGCGCCTTGGCCTTGGATACTAACGCCGAAGAAATTCATGCTTATTGGCAAGATCAAAATGGCGACTATATTCGCAGCGGAACAGGAAGCTGCGTGCGCACGGGCAATTGGACGCCTGAATTAGCCAATGCCGAATGCGATCCAGATCTAGTTCCGCGACAAGTATCGACCGCGCCGCCCGCCGAAGTAAGCGATTCTCAACCCGCGTCCGCGGAGCCCGCCGCGCCTGCGGAGTCTGTCGCCGCCGCGCTGCCTGCGGCTGCCGCGCCCGTTGAAAAAACCATCGTCACCGCCGAGACGCTTTTTGACACTGACCGCTCCGACATTAAACCGAGCGGTAAAGCAACGCTAGATGAGTTGATCGCGCAGTTGCACGATAGTGACAGCGTCATCATTCCCGTTGTGGGTTACGCCAGCAGCACGGGCACCGAGGAACACAATTTGCAATTATCCGAACGCCGCGCGCAAGCCGTGAAGAATTATTTGGTCAGTCAGGGTATCGACAGCGACCGCATCGATGTAGCCAGCAGAGGCGAGCAAGATCCCGTTGCCGACAACTCCACCGCGCAAGGGCGTGCGCTCAATCAGCGCGTGGAAATCGAGGTGAAAGGCACGCCGCCTCCGCAAGAGTGAAGCTTAAACGGCCTCCTATTTAGCCCTGTAATCCAGGGCTTTTTTTTGAATGGAAATAAATGTTTAGGCGTATCTTCTGTGCGCTAACGAACAGTTGGCAAAAGACAATGACGGATAATCATTTTCATCAATGTTAAACTGATGGCGCAGCATGTATGGAGGAGTGATTAAAATGAAGCAGCTCTTATTACGCGCATTCAGCGCCAGTTTACTTTCCCTGGGAATGGCGCCAAGCGTTGACGCAGCCTTGGTATCGCGACTCGGCGGCCAGGCCGTTTTCGATACCGACCTCAATATCACTTGGCTGGCAGACAGCAATTTAGCCGCGAGCAATACTTTCGGCGTGGGTGGCATTAATCCCGCAGGCTACATGACTTGGTACACGGCGCAGGATTGGGTTAGCGCCATGAATAGCAGCGCATATTTGGGTTTCGCCGATTGGCGTTTGCCAGCCACGGTGCAACCGGATGTCAGTTGTTCGATCCAGGCACCGAGCGGTGCATCGTATGGTTACAACTGTACGGGCAGTGAAATGGGACATCTGTTCAATGTCGAAGAAGGCGGTGTCGCCAACAGCTCCGGTTTATTCACCCATGTTCAGTCGAATTATTGGTCCGAAACCTGGTCCATCAATCCAATGTATGCTTGGCACTTTGACGGTTTTCAGAACGCCGATAGCAAAGATAATCTTTATTACGCGCGCGTAGTGCGTCCGGGCGACATCGCCGCGGTGCCCGTGCCCGCGGCGCTGTGGTTGTTCGGCAGCGGCTTGATGGGATTGGCGGCTGTGATTCGGCGCTCGAAAAAATAACCTAATCATTTTTTATCAGCGTTTTAAAAAGGCTCCGTCACGGGGCCTTTTTTATTTTCATAAGTTTTTATCAGATTCATCCCGCGGAAATACAGCGATCTTTGTACGATATCGTACAGAGGAATTGCAAGGGATTAAGAATAATGGCCCTCCGAGATAACCCTGTCGTCGATATTTTTCAGTGTAAAAAATTCGATCGTTTAGCGCCGTTGTCACAACGTCGATAGCGGGAACATCATTAATTCTTTATTTAAGGAGTGGCGCCATGCGCGTTTACAAGGGACATAAGTTATTCATTAAATCTTGCTTGGCGTCTTTACTCTTGGTATTGGTGGCGGGATGCGGCAGTGGTGGTGGAAGCGACGGTGGAAACGGTGGTAATGGAGCCAATGGCGGTTCGGGCCCGCCCGATGAAATCCCGCCCACGGTCGATTCCATGAGTCCTGGCGAAGACACCTACAACGTCGCGACCAACGCGCGGCTTACCGCTACGTTCAGCGAACCGATGGTGGCGTCTCTCATTAACACGGATAATTTCAGACTGACGGATGGAAATAGCGCGATTTCGGGAACGGTGAGTTTCGATGCCGCCAACAATATCGCGGTATTTACGCCCAGCAATGGTTTTACGCCTAATCAGAGATACACCGCCACCATCATCACTGGCATTAAGGATCTTTCAGGCAATCCCATCACCAGAGATTTCGCCTGGTGCTTTACCGCTGGCGCCGCCGCGGACAACAGCGCGCCCAGTGTGATCTCTAAATTTCCCGATAACGGCGTGGGCGGCGTCGCGGTCAATAGTAAAATCATCGTCGCGTTCAACGAAGAAATGAATTCGCTCTCGCTGACACCCGCGAGCTTTACGCTCTCGGGCCCTGGCGGCGCGGTGTCTGGCACGGTGGCGTATATCGGCAAGACCGCGATCTTTAAACCTTCGGGCAATCTTGCCGCGAACGCCACTTACACCGCGTCGATTACGAGTGGCGCGAGCGATCTCGTGGGTAATGCCGCGTCATCGACGAGCTGGGTTTTCAGCACGGGCGCTAACGCGGATTCCGCGGCCCCCACGGTAAGCGCCATTGCTCCCGCCGATAATCAATCCAACGTGCCGATCGGCAGCACCATCAACGTCAGTTTTAACGAACCGATGGATCCGGCGACGATGACCACGGCTAATGTATTGGTGACCGCCGCGGGCGCCGATGTCGTCGGGACCGTGGCTTACGATATCAACAGCAATACCGCGATCTTTACGCGCATCAATCACCTGGTGACGCCCGTAGTTTCTCACGCCACGCCAGTTAGCAATCTTGAGCCCAATACGACTTATAGCATCAAGGTCACCACAGGCGCCAAAGATTTAGCGGGCAATCCATTAACGAACACCAAGGTATGGAGCTTCACTACCGCGCCCTGAGACGATCGATCAGACATAAAAAAATAATTTCCTTTTGCTAAAAAAATGAAATTAATATTTTTTCTCGGTTTTATTTCTTACAGTTGGCTTATCTGGATAGCCTATTGCAACGCGCGCGCCACCCGCGCGCCCTTGGTGCCCGTGGGGTTTTATTTCCACATTGCTTATAAATGGTGGTGGACGCCCGAGATGCGCAGCGCGGTGATGCGCTGGGGTTTGGTGATTGTATTGTGGCTAGTGTGGCAAAAATTTCTCTGAACAAACTTGGATATTCCAAGTCATAACGAAGATGAAGTTCCCCGCCGTTCATGCCCGCCAGACAAGGAGCTAAACCATGCAACTTCGAGAAATCATGACCACCAATTTCCACGTCATTCCGCACGATGCCACAATTCAGCAAGCCGCGAAAATGATGCGCGATCACGATATCGGCCTGCTTCCCGTTACCGACAACGATAAAATGATCGGCACCGTCACCGACCGCGACGTGGTGGTGCGCATTATCGCCAATGGCGGCGACACCAGCACGATTCCGGTTAGCCAAGCCATGACTGGCCATTTGATTTACACCTATGAAGACCGCGACGTGAACGAAGCCGTCAGCATCATGCAGCAAAAGCAAGTGCGACGGTTGATCGTCGTCAATCAAGCGGAGCAAGTAGTGGGGCTAGTATCCTTAAGCGATATCACGCGCGCCGACAGCGCCGATGAAATGGTGGCGGAAATGCTGCGCGAACTGGCCGACAAGCCGACGCAATAATTATTTCTTTAATTATGGCGCGTCTCCCGCGCACCGATCGATAAATCCTGCCAAAAAGATAAATTGTCGTCCGCGATAAAAAATGGACGAAGCGCCCGCGCGCCTGTCTAATGCGCATGGAAAATTTTATTTTCGACATCGCCACTCTGGAAGGTTTTACGCCAGTCTTGTCTTCCATCGGAGGCATCTTGATGGGCTTGGCCGCCATCGGTTTATTGGTATTTAACGGGCGCATCGCTGGCGTCAGCGGAATTCTGGGTGGCTTGTTGCAACCCAAACCACAAGACACATTGTGGCGCGTGCTCTTCGTGGCCGGTTTGCTATCAGGCGCCTTGCTTATCGCTTGGATTCTGCCCGCCGTTTTGGCGATTCACGTTGACGTATCCACTCCCGCGATTATTCTCGGAGGCATATTAGTAGGTCTCGGAGCGCGCATCGGCAGCGGTTGTACCAGCGGCCATGGAATCTGCGGCGTTGGCCGCTTGGCGCCGCGATCGCTCGTGGCCAGCGCCGTCTTCTTTAGTTGCGCCACAATCACGGTTTATGTTGTGCGCCATGTGATAGGAGGGCTAAGGTGCTGGCGTTTCTCGATTTCACTGGCGACCAATGGGACCCAAGTTTGTTTCTAGTGATGGTGACTTCCGCGGGCACCTATCTTCTGCTGCATCGCTTGGTTTTGGCGCGACCGCGGCCGATTTTAGAAGCGAAATTTTATTTACCCACCAGCCAAGACATCGACCGCCGCTTGATAGTTGGCGCGGCTTTGTTCGGCATCGGTTGGGGCATGGTCGGTTTTTGTCCGGCTCCCGCTATCGCGGCTTTGTTATCTGGATCTGGCGACGCCTTGGTGTTCTTCGTTTCCATGATCACGGGCATGTATGTCTATGGAACGCTGGAAGTGATCGGCAGCACCGAAGCCGATGGCGGGGTGAGTGGCATCGATTATCTTTTGGGCATGAAACGAAGTTAACGGGTAGGGGCTTACGCTATCTATATATATAGTCTGCCTCCCTCACCCCCCCCTATACCTAATATATGGATTGGACACGGTTTTTAAACAACGGGCACTATATTTGCAGCAGTTTAGCCGAGGTGTTTTGTTACAAAGGCAAACCATTCGAAAGGATGGGACGCAAAGCTACCTACCTAAGGTCGAAAGACGACGGTAGAGGGGCCGCAGAAGAGCACATCGGCAGAAGTCTGTTTTTGCTGGGATGCGTTTAGCGGGTTCGTGCGCATTGACTGCGGTTTTACCTCCTCGTTTTTCTCCCTTAGTTCCATTCCGTTACAGCCTTTGTCGTCATGCCGCACGCAGCGGTAAATGGGGTTGTATATGAAATCTAATTTAGCCAGCGAAGCGACTAATTTTGTCACCGAAGACGATCTCGCCGAACTGCGATTATTGGCTGGCGCCAATATCGCGGCCGCGGCTTATTTACTTAGGGAATGTCCGGTGCTGACTTTAGCGAAGGACGAGGTTTTGTTGCGGCCGGATACGCCGAATCACACGCTGTACGTGCTTTTGCGCGGACGCATGCGCGTGCATCTCGGATCTCTGCGCTCCGAACCGATTTACATCATCGAGCCAGGAGAAACCGTGGGCGAGATGTCCATCATCGGTGAAGAACCGGCTCCTGCTTATGTCATTGCCGATGAATTTACGCGCGTGCTATGCATCGAGCAGGAAGTGTTCTGGTCGTTGGTGTATACCGAGCACGCGGTGGCGCGCAATGTGTTGTGGATGGTGGTGGAACGCATGCGCGCCAGCCGCGCTTTGATGCATGACGGTTTGCTATTACGCCAACGTCCGCGCTCGCCCAGCAAGTTGGACGATCTGACGGGCGTGCATAACCGCGATGTGTTTGAAAGTATGTTGCGTCGCCAAATGATGCGTTGCGTCATGAGCAATAAACCGCTGACGTTAATGATCGTGGGTATCGATGGCATACTGCGTTTCGTGCGCGAATTCGGCGTTGATGCGGGCAATCAAGCGGTGAGCGTCGTGGCCAAGATATTGCAAAATGATTTAAGACCCACCGACATCATCGGCCGCATGAGCGAATCGCAATTCGGCGTGATATTGACCGAATGCAACGCCGAGGCCGCGCACATGGTCGGCAAGCGCGTTTGCGGCGAGATCGCCGAAAGCGTCGTCGAAATGCCCGACGCCAGCATTCTTCCGCCGATAACGGTGTCGGTGGGAATCGCCGAAGCTTCGGATTCTGAAACCAGCGAGTCGCTGATCATCTCGGCGCTGGAATCGCTGACGCTGGCGCGCAAACGTAATTGCCAAGTAGCATCGGGATAGCGACAAGAATTAGAGAGGAGACTTCAGCGGGAATCTAGTATTGCGTATCATCCCCGTGCTAGCGGGGATATAATTCACCTGCCATCACCACCCTGAATGTGGGGTACCGCACAGAGCATGTGCGCATGAGTGCTATCGTTGCGCGCAGCTCAATACCGCATATCAAAGCATATAGGCCGCTCAGCCTGTCTGTTATTGTCGCTCGTTAACTAGCGCGGCAAAATCGACTAGCCCTAGAGCAATAAAAGCAATAACGGAGGAGCGAACATGAACATCTCATCAATCTTGAAACAATTCGCCATCATTCTTACCTTCGGCGCGCTATTCGCCGTTACCAGCTGCGGCGGTGGCGGTGGCGGAGGCGGCAGTGGTTCTTCCACGGGAACGCTATCGCTGCAAGTCACCGACGCCGCGGTCGACAGCGCCGAACATGTGTATGTCCAATTCTCCGGTCTCGAACTGCAAGCCGCTGGCGGCAAGCGCACTACGCTTTATTATTGCCAAGATCCCGCGGACAACACCAAAACCATCGTGCGCGATTCCGCTTGTACCACTAATCCTGCGCCCAAGCAGATCGATCTGTTGGCGTTGAATGGCGGTTTGGCGGATTCACTGCTGGGCGACTACAGCTTGGCTTCGGGCCACTATAGCTGGGTACGGTTGATGGTCGACACCAATGGTGTACACGACTCTTATATAGTGTTGTTAGGTGGCGCCGACCACGAGCTGACTATCCCCAGCGGCGATCAAACCGGTTTAAAACTGAATCGCGGTTTCGACGTGCCCGCGGGTGGCAGCGCTGATTTCACCGTCGATTTCGATCTGCGCAAGTCGGTGCACGTCACTGGCACGGGCGAATACATACTGCGTCCGACATTGCGCCTGGTCGATAACGCCATGGCTGGTTCCATCGCGGGCACGGTTGATGCCGCGCTCGTCACCACTGGTTGCACGCCAGCGGTATATGTCTTCGAAGGCAGCGGCATCATCCCCGATGATATCGACGGCATCGCCGCCGACCCCGTCACCACCGCGACCGTGAAGCTGGATAACAACGATGGTCAATACAAATACAAAGCCGCGTTTCTGGAAGCTGGCAATTACACCATCGCCTACACCTGCAACGCCGCGGCCGACGACCCCGCTGTCGATAACACGCTAAGCTTCAGCGGCACCACGACAGTGATGGTCACGACCAATACCATCACGATGCATAATTTCTAGCCATTAAAACCAAGTCTCAAACTACTAAGGCGTCTTCGGACGCCTTAGTTTTTTTTAAACCATCATTACGGGTTAGTTATTCCTGCGCTTGAAATGGATATCCCGCTTTCCGCCAATCAGCGAGCTTCATGTCCACGGCCGTGACGTTTTTGAATCCGAGATCCATCAACGATTTCGCCGCCAGCGCGCAACGTCCACCACTCGCGCAATAGAGCGTCATTTTCTGGTTGTAGTCCGGCTTATCCGCTCCACCCACATGTTTCCAAATCGCGAACTCAAGCTTGCCGCGCGAGACATTGACCGACCCAGGAATGTAACCAGTGGCGTATTCATCGGCATCGCGCACATCAATAAGCAAGCCATAGCTTTTTTTATCGTACATGGTTTTGAACTCGGCCAAGTTAACAGTCTTGATCGCCCTCTTCGTGTTCGCAATGAGTTGGCCCACGCTGGGCGGGAAGTCCGCGGCGTAGCCGAAGTTTGGCAGCAGCAGGGTGGCGAGCATTAAAAGGAGCGCGAATAATTTCTTGCTCTTTTCCATGGCGTGCTTTCATTGTTGTGCTTGGTTAAAGAAAAACTTTGCCATAGATAGTGGCTGCAGATTTTGATGTACGTCAAACCCGCGTACCATTTTTTCAAAACGAATAATGTTTTTAACGAAAATCTCCGCCGTCCAGTGAATAGTGTTAAACCTTCATCTCCTCCGGAATCACCTCCACCGTCATCCGCTGCATGCGCCGCAACAATTCAATTTGCACCGCCTCGCCCAAGGGCCATTCCGACAAGGCGCGATGCAAATCATCCACGTAATGCACCGCTTGTTGGTTAATCGCCAACAGCATATCGCCCACGCGCACGCCCGCGCGGTAAGCCGGACCTTTTACCTCCGCTGACATCACTTCCACCGCGCGTTCCGTTGGCAGATTCAGCGCGCGCACCAAGCGCCGTTCCAACGGCCGATCGCGCCCGCCGATGCCGAGATAACCGCGACGCACGCGCCCGTGCGTGAGAATTTGCGACAGCACCCATTGCGCGGTGCGCGCGGGAATGGAAAAGCCAATGCCTTGGGCACGCGCGATGATGGCGGTGTTAATGCCCGCGATCTTGCCATGCGAATCGAGCAGCGGCCCGCCCGAGTTGCCCGGATTAAGCGGCGCGGTATGCTGAATAATATTTTCAATCAAGCGCCCCGATTCACTGCGCAAACTGCGCCCCAGCGCGCTCACCACGCCCGTGGACACGCTCGATTCAAATCCCAAAGGATTTCCCATGGCAATCACCAACTGCCCCACGCGCAAACGCGAATCGCCCAGCGCCGCATACGGCAAACCTGAACTCTGCGCACGCAACACCGCCAAATCCGTCGGCGCATCGCTACCCACCAACTCCGCCGCCACCGCCGAACCATCGGTAAACGTAACGGAAAAGCGCGCCGCGCGTTGCACCACATGATGATTAGTCAGCAGATAACCATCAGGCGCGATCACCACGCCCGAACCGACGCCATGATTTCCTCCACGCGGATGATCGCTCGGACTTCTGCCTCCGTGCGAATGATCACTGTGACTCTCTCTCCCTCCAGGGAGAGGGCGGGGGTGAGGGGAGTATTAGCGCCATTCATATTCTGACTAACCCGAATATTCACCACCGCGGGCCCCACGCTATCCACCACATGAATCACCGCGCGTGAATAAGCATCGAGCAGCTCGACATCGGCAGGCTCCATCGCCGCACCGCTGTGTCCACTCGCGCCAAAATCTTCTTCGCCCAATAGTCTTAAGGGTTCATTAATGAGAGATGTGTTTTTCATAGCTTCAGATTAATGGGGGTGAAGTAGAGGTGTTTCAAACTGAGTGCTAATCCTGGTCATCATTCCCGCAAATTGGACATCCAGCAGTGCTTGCTGTCATTTCCGCGACAGCGGAAATCTAGGCTTTAAAAAAAGCGCTTCATCACATCACATCCTACGTAGCTAACCATGATGCATGAACAGACGGTTCCAAGTTCTTCCAAGATTTATCCTTATATCTTTATAGCGCAAGTAAGGACCCAGATGTTAGGATTCTAAACATAGTATATAGGGAGTTGGATAAAGCTAGTCCCACAATTAGAACAACAAGCTTTATAAATTGATCATTCAAGTAACCCAAGCATGATCGCGACTAGATAAGTTCTTCTGCCTATCGAAACATCACGAGTCATATAGTCGTATTATCTACCATCGTAATAAAGAAATTGGTTTGCACAATATACGAGCGCTATAAATGAAAGGTTTGTCGCTTGAAGTCAAAAATCTTTTGGCGAAGGCACGTGAATCAGCTGTGCTTGCAGTCGAAACATATAATCGTCCGAGCGCTAATTTTCGTTCTGGCGCCTATGTTGTTTTGATGGTGATTGCATGGACGTCACTTTCCCGCGCTGTTTTCCTGCGCCGTAGAATAAAGCCATATTATCGAAAGCAGAATTCCAGACGCTTTCAAAAAATCGACGGTGACTATCGTTGTTGGGAATTAGCCGAATGCTTAAGACAACAATATAAAAATGAAAATCCACCTGTGCGGAAAAACTTAGAATTTTTTGTAGGCTTACGAAATAAGATTGAGCATCGATCCATGCCTGCACTTGACGTAGATATCTTTGGCGAATGTCAGTCAATGCTAATAAACTTCGAAGATTTGATTTGTTCGGAATTTGGAGATCGCTACGCAATAAATGGTGGTTTGTCTTTAGCTATCCAATCTTCAAGATTGAGCGTAAAGCAGAAAGCTCCAAGCGGGAACTCGAAGGAAGCAAAGACCTTCAGCCTGGTGAAGGCATATGTAGATCAATTCAGGTCGAGTCTCAGTACGGAGATATATAGTGATCTCGCTTATAGTTTTAAAGTGTATCTGGTACCAAAAGTGGGTGCTCATGCTAGTAAGGACGCTGTCGCTGTGGAATGGGTTAAGTACGATCCATCTAAACCCGAAGAAATGAAGCAATATGAAAAAGTTGTCGCATTAATAAAACCGAAAGAAATACGAGTTGCTAATCTAGATTTACTGAGGCCAGGTGAAGTGGCCAAAAAAGTAGCTGCGGCAATCGGAAAGGTATTCAACGTGGGACATCATCATGTTATTTGCTACCGACATTTTAATGCGCGGCCAGGAAAAGGGGCGCCAGATCCGAAGGCATGTGATACGCGGTATTGTTTCTACGATGTAGCGCATCGTGATTATCTATACACCCAAGAATGGGTTGATCATCTAGTAAAATCACTATCGGAAAACTCGATTTATGATTTCTTATTTACAAAGAAAACTACTTTTGCCAAATCCACCGAAGAAATAGTGTAACTTGAGAAAAAAAACCGGGTCAGAGAGGATTTTTTCCTAGATATTCCAAGTTGCTGATATTTCCGTAATTCAAAAAATCCAGATGCAATTTTTCACGACAACAAAACCATAAAAACCTTTCTTTTACCCCCCCCCCACGTCTACAAGCGAGCGATCGTCTTGGCGTAATCGTCTCACGGTGCTACTATAGTATTACCTACACATTTTTTGGTGTCCCGTCATGACTGCCACGACCACGCTCAAATTGCCGGAAAAGCTCAAAACACGCATTGCTCGTCTGGCCAAGGAAACTGGGCGTTCCTCGCATAGTCTCATGATCGAAGCGCTGGAGCGCGAGGTGGCGCGTGAAGAACGAGTGCGTGAGTTTGTGCGCGAGGCGCTCGTCTCCGATGCCGCTGTCGAAGAGGGCGCGGCGGTGTATCGGGCCGAGGACGTTCATCCTTGGTTGGAACGTTTGGCTAAGAATCGCAAGGCTGCCCGGCCCAAACCGTGGCGCAAATAGTTTATTCGGAAAATGCGCTCGAGAATCTTGAGCGTGTATTTGATTTCCTTGCTAAACACGATCCGCGGTCGGCGCTAGGCGCTGCGCGCAGCATTCGTGAAGCCGTTGATACCCTGTCAAACCATCCGCTGATTGGTCGGGCTGTTGTCGGTGAGTTGCGCGAATTGGTGATCTCCTACGGTAAGACAGGATACACAGCTTTATATCGTTTCCTGCCCGTGCATGATCAAGTCCGTATTCTGGCTATAAGACACCAGCGTGAACTCGATTATCCGATTGAATAATTGTGACGCTGCAGGAATAAGAAAACGAATCTGGATAGATGAAATCCGAAACGATACGATACGCACGCCCAGCATTCCTCGCCATTTCTCTTTATCCCATGATAAGGTGCGCGTATGAAAACCAACTCCATCCCATGCCCCAGCTGCGGCAAGCCTGCCACGGGAAATTTCTGTAGTCATTGTGGAACGTCGATTATGTCCGCTTGTCCGTCTTGCGGTGCTGAGGTGAAACCGGGTGCGCGTGTGTGCCACGGGTGCGGGAAATCTCTCGCGCCTCAGACGGTGTCCAAACAAACTTACGCGCAAACGGTTGTGCCTTGGGCGGCTATCGGCATTGCGTCGATTGCGCTTATTGTTTCTTTGGTGTCGTGGTTTCATCGCAGCGGTGATGCGGTGGCGCCCGCGCCGATGTCGTCGCCTTCGGTCGCTAGCGCTCCCACGCTGGGTCAGCCGCCAGATCTTTCCAACATGTCGCCACGCGAGGCGGCGGATCGTTTGTTTAATCGGGTCATGGCTGCGAACGAGCGCGGCGATGCCGTGGAAGCCTTGCGTTTCGCGCCGATGGCGCTTCAGGCTTATGACAATTTGGGCGGCTTGGATAACGACGCGCGCTATCATGTGGCGTTAATCGACATGACAACGGACGACATCGATGGCGCGCGCGTGCAACGCGAAATGCTGCGCAAGTCCGCGCCGAATTATTTATTAGGCTTCATGCTGGAACAGCAAATCGCCAAGCGCAACGCTAATAAAGACGCAGTCGCCAAAGCCTATAAAGATTTTCTGGTGGCTTACGCTGCCGAGATAGCGGCAGGCAGAGCCGAGTATCAAGATCACCGCAGCAGCATCGAGCACTTCCGCGAACAGGCGCAGGCCAGCATGGTAAAGAAATAATCAGCCAGGATAAAAATATATTTGAACGATGGTTAAACTGTGTTGACGAAAATCGATCATACCATTTACCCATGATCTCCCTCCCTAAATCCCTGCGCGCATGGAACACACCGCAATTTGCGGCAACGCTAAAGCATGAGCTCGAATCCTTGTGCGCCGATCAATTGCCCTTGCAACAGGAATTGGTTAGCAGCAGCAACGTGCTGGATAACCCGCACAGCGTGATGATCATCGCCGTTGACGATAGCGCAAGCCACGCGCGCGCCAAGGTGGGTGTTTTTTTCAGCGGCATCGTCGCGGGCTGCAGTTGCGCCGATGATCCCACGCCCGTCGAGGCGGTGAATGAGTATTGCGAGTTGTGGGTGGAGATCGATAAAAAGTCGGCACTGGCTAAGATTAGCTCGGCGAGGAATTGAAATCGCCCCACATCGCGTGTCATTCTCAAGACGCAAGTCTCGTTTTTTCGAGTTAAGCCATCCTGGTTTGATGTTTTCCTAATTCTTACTTGCCTATTTATCGCTAAAGGCGCCCAGTCTCTCCTTTTGCACACGGGAGAAGGGGGATGAGGGCGATCTTAAAATAAAGCGCTAGCGATTATATGATCTCCTCACCCTAGCCCTCTCCTGCAGGGAATGAGAATTAATCGGAGGTTCCCTAACACCATGCGACGCAGACACAGCACTCGCACTAGCTCTCGAAATAAACGCAAGAAGCGACGGCGTTCGTATCTGGCGATGTTGTGGCCGGGCGCGCGGATGCGTCGACGCGCGCTGCGGGCGTTGTGGGCCGCGCCGTTTATGCTTCAGCTTATTATTGTCGGCGCGGTTGTGTTGGCAATTTGGTTCGGCGCCAATGGCGTGTATCAAGTGCTGCGCAAACCCGCGGAATTATTTTTTCCCGTGAGCGATGCACTTTTTAAAACGCCGTCCGAGACCTGGCGCAAATATCAGCCGATTTTCCAGGCGCATTCCACTGCTGTGATCACACCCGAGTTTTTGGCGGCGCTGGCGCAAGTCGAAGGCTCGGGCAATCCCATAGCGCGCACGTATTGGCGTTGGCAACTGACGTGGAATTTATTCGAACTGTATCGGCCCGCCTCGAGCGCGGTCGGCATGTATCAAATCACCGATGCCACCTTCGCTGAAGCCAAGCGTTACTGCATTCACGATCACGTCGCGGTCGAAGACGGCCCGTGGCACGAATTGGAATCGTGCTGGTTCAATAGCCTTTATACGCGCGTGATACCAACGCACGCCGTCGAGCTGACGTCGGCTTATTTGGATCGTCACGTCGCGAATAGTTTGGAGCATCATCGAATCGTCAACGCCACGCTACAACAGAAACAAGATTTAGCAGCAGTGATTCATCTATGCGGCGCGACAGCGGGCGACGCCTACACTAGACGCGGCATGCGGCTGACGGCGGGGC
>JACXTT010003205.1_pt1 | contig 25455 bp, 19 predicted proteins | sample 9270951 | NCBI WGS metagenome assembly JACXTT01 (sample SAMN15532306, study PRJNA645909) | rock metagenome | isolation source: weathered quartz diorite | place: Puerto Rico | collected 2017-06-21
CCTCTGCAGGCGCTCCGTTGATTGAGACATATATCGCCGGCGCACTGACTTTCTTTTCGCCCTGCTCGGAATCGTTCTTCCAGCGCGCCGTGCCGGCTTTGATTGAGTAGTCCTCAGTTACGGAGGACTTCAAGTAGTCATTGCCGTTTACGGTCTCGGCCACGGGAACGCCGTTCGGATCGAGAGTAAGTATGCTGGTCGTCTTGGGTCCGCGGCCGCGGTCGTTGAACTGAAAGAACATGTGCATCGCACCGTCCGGCGCCGTCCATATCGCTTGTTGGCCAGCAAGGTTTCCCATCATCAACACGGAGTAACGCTCCGCGTTCGCTGGAATTTCGGCGGGAAGAGCAGGCACGGCGCTGCCTTCTTTTGACTGCGCAGAAAGGCTAGTGATCGACAACAGGCTGAAGCACACAACAACTGCCCACTGCACGCGTTTTATGGCCAAGGATTTGTCCCTCCGAGAGGCGCTGGAGACACGCATACACAGAAGCGCGATTATATAACGCACTTGAATTAAGATTCGGGGTCGGGATTCAACCTCTCACAAACAGGCCGAACCCCGGCGATGACTAAGGCGGGCGGGCCGGGGTTTTCTCTTCTTCTCGGTCTATTTCAATTCGTTGTTGATTACGTTCGCGAGCCGGGCGCCGGCCAGAGCCACGCGAGCGTTTGCTAGTTTGCGAGCATTGGAGCGATAAGTTGCGGTAAGAGTGAAGGGCCCGTCGCCAGCCCCGATCGGCGGGTTCACGTAGACCGACTTCTGGGCAGCGTCGAAGCTCTCCGCGATCCAGGTTGCCGTGTCAGCATTGCCGGCCAGGGTCGCATCCGGCTTCGGCAGCTTCTTTCCTACCGCCACCGCAGCATTCGGATCTGCACCCGTGCCCGGCAGGTCATCCCAGAAAGCGTGCAGTTCGTCTTTGCAGGGCTTCTTGCACAGCGTGACGTTGTTCCCGCCGTTATCTCCCTGGGGATCGGTCGTGCTTACGCGCGTGGCGGCGTGCAGGGGCTGGTGCACATCCCCGATCAGATGCAGGAGCCACACCAGATCGTAGGACTTCAGAGGGTCCGGATCGCTCGAAGCGATCACCGCACGAAACGCCACAATCTGCGTTTGAGCGTTTGGTGCAGGCAGTGCGGGGAGCGTAGTGCCGTCTTGTGAAAATGGCGTGTCCACAAAATGCCAGTACTTGTGGTGCAGATGATCGGTGTAGCCGATGTTTTGGGACGACGTCGCTCCATCCGGTCGATTGCCGTGCGGATCCGGCCCGTCATCGGTATAGCCCTTTTCACTCTTTATCTGATCCGGCCAGGTCGCCGCGATCATGAAGAGCATCATGGGGCGGTCCTTGGCAGCGGTGCCTGCCGGTAACATCTTCAACCACTTCTTGTAATCGGGGTTGAGCTTGAGCAGGGTTGCGACTCGCTTCTTTGCTGTCGGACTCAGTTTTTGGTACGCGGCGTAAGCAACGGTCATGTGGCCAACATTTCCCCAGCCAAACGAGGGTGTATTGATCGCCACGACAAATGCCAGAATCAACACCAGAACACGGTAAGTCTTCATCTCGATTCCTCCCCGAGAAGCGGGCGTAGCGCTCACTCAAAACGGAGCGCTGGCTTACTTCTACAGATGACTTGGATTTGTGCGGGGAAGAAGGCAGAAATCGTGTCACACAACCGCTCATGAGGCAAGCGAATTATTTCGGCAAGAACAATCGGAAGCGAGATCAATCCCGCGATGTGTGGTGAGCGCGGCAGGAATCGAACCTGCGACCCACGCCTTAAAAGGGCGTTGCTCTACCAACTGAGCTACGCGCCCACACTCATTTCAATCTAACATATCCGGCGCGGTTCCTTTGGCGGCGTTCGGAACCGCAGGGCCGCGCTGATACACTGGCGTTTCGCCCGTCTCCATCAGCCTTCGGCGGGCCGCCTGATCTTCGCAAACATGAGACCTCCGGTGTTCATCGTTGGCTGTCCCCGTTCGGGAACGAGCTTTCTCTACCACCTCCTGCTTTCGGCGGGAGGCTTTGCTCGCTTCCACACGCAGATGAATGTCTTTGATGTGCTGGAGCCCATCTTCGGCGATCTCAACTCTTCCACCAACAAAAAGAAAATGATGACGGAGTGGCTGAGGAGCAAGGCTTTTGCGGTCTCCGGACTCGATGCCAACGAGATCGAATCCAAGGTGATGGCCGAATGCCGCAACGGCAGCGACTTCATGCGAATCGTGATGGAAGAAGTGGCTCGCAAGCAGAGCGTGGACCGTTGGATTGACTCCACGCCGACCAACGTTCCTCACATGCTGCGCATCGCCTGCGATTTTCCCGATGCTCAATTCATCCATATCATCCGCGACGCGCGTGACGTTGCTCTCTCGCTCGACAAACGCCACTGGAGCCGTCCGCTTCCGTGGGACAAGAACCGCAGCCTGCTGGCGGCCGGGCTTTATTGGGAGTGGATCGTGCGCAAAGGACGAAAATACGGTTCCGCTCTCGGAGCGCGATATCTGGAGGTGCGCTATGAGGAACTGGTCGAACGGCCGCAGCCAGCATTGAAAACGATCGGAGAGTTTCTCCAACACGACCTCGACTACGCCCGCATCCAGGAAGCCAGCGTCGGCTCAGTAAAGAAGCCACTGACCTCGTTCAAAGAAGACCTGAAAGAAGGTCACTTCACACCCGTCGGCCGGTGGAAAGACAAGTTCCCGGCGGACCAACTGAAGGAGTTCGAGCGACTGATCGGGAATTATCTACAAGAACTGGGTTATCCGCTCTCGAACGCAGAGAATGCATCGGCAAGTTCGCTCACGATCCGGAAAACGCGTTGGACGTACCGCAGTTTCTACGAATTCAAACAATGGGCCAAGATCAACACGCCGCTCTCGCGGTGGATGGTGAGCTACTCCGACATTCTGATCGATAAGTAGATCGGCGCTTTCAGGCGACTCGGCGCAGTATCCAGAGGGCGAGTTTCAATCCACGAATGACCTGGCTTGCGGTCTGTGCCGGTTCGACGACCTGGCGGTAGATCCCGCGGCGGCGTTGCTGTTGTCCCTCCACCGTTTCCACGCCTTCGGTGAATCGTAGGCGAATGCGCTCGGCGCGGCGGCTGGTATCCGCGTAGACGGCCTGCATGGACTGGGAGCGAGCCGTCACGAGTGATGCGATCTCTTTGCCCTCGCGGCTGATGGTTTCCAGGTGCGGCTGCAGCGACTGTTGGAACTCTTTGGCCAGACGGGCAGAGGGTCCCACGTGTTGCGCGACTTGACGAGTGATTTCCTGTGCGCGACGGGCCGCACGCGACGCCACCAGCGCCATTCCGACGAAGGTGAGTATCTCCGCCAACAGCGCCGCTGCCATCAGGATCACGACCGTCCAAAGGAATGCCGTCATGCGCTTCCTCGCTCAGGCCGATGGTAACAGGTCACGCCGGCACGCCCAAGGGCTTCCCTTGCCCGATTTGGCGTCGATCGGTACTCTGGGCGTTAGCGGAATCTCGCGCCTATGGCTTGTTCTTGCTTCTCGCAGCGAAATCTCGCGCTTGCACTCTTACTGGCACTGACAGCAATCCCGGGCCATGCCAGGAAGAAGGATTTGCCTGCCGTGCGCTGGAAGGCGGGCGCTCCGGGCTGCGAATTCCAACACACCGACGATGGACACTACCGCTGGCGTTTGGTCGGTAACGATCTCGACCTGACGCTGCTTATGGACCCTAAGGAACTGACCAAGAGCCGGTTCCGTCTTTACAAACCGCTCGGCGTATTCATGAGTGTCACTTATACCGGCCAGGGCAAATTTGAATTCCCGGCTGACCTGCGCATGGAGTTCGTCCGGCATCACAACGTCATCGAGGGCTTTCTGGATCCCACCGAATTCTCCACCAAGATGCAGAACGATGTGGATACGGACGTCTTCGTCGCCGAACGCGAAATCAAGAAACACCCTGAGAAAGCTGAAGAGAAGACCGCCCGCGAGCGCGAACTGCAAAAGGAAGTTGCGGAGTTTATCGAATTCCTCAGCACACAGAGTCTGGAGCCCGCAATCCTGACACCCGGCAATCCCGAGGTTCATGGCTGGGTGTTTTTTGGCACCAAGAACAAGTGGCTCGGTTCCTGGAAAAGCCGCGAGGATTTCATTCTGCGCGTGTGGATGAAAGATCGGATCTATGAGTTCCCGTTCTCTTTGCCGCCGTCCGAAAGCGACCTCATACTGCGCAAGCGCGACGAGTGAGGGAAGACACGTTGTTGTTACTTTGCGTACTTTGCGAATTCTTAGCGCACTCTGTGGTCAAGAGCTTTTGACCGCGAAGTTCGCGAAGAATTCGCAAGGCACGCAAAGAGAGTCTGAGGGCGACCAGGCAGTTCGCTACCAAATTCGGAACAACCTCGGCACCGCGCCTGCCCCATAAACTGTGCTAAAGTTTGTCCCTCATGGACGCCAGCCAAGAGAGGGCCCCTGCCGCAGAGAAATCGGCGGAGATCCTGTACTGTCCCGTCTGCGCTGTGGAAGTAGCCGATCCCCTGACCTGCGGGGATTGCTCCGCCGTAATCTGCCGCCGTTGCGGCACGCCGCTGGAGTCTCCCGACGAGTTGGGGATGGGGTAACGGGATGGCCTCAATTCCCCTTTCCCCGGCCGCACCGATTGAAACGCCCGAAAAGCCCAGCCTCGTCCGCGGACTCAGCTTGCTCGACTCCGTGCTGCTGCTGGTCAGCGGCATCATCGGCTCGTCGATTTTTCTCACCGCCAAAGACATCGCCGGACCCTTGCCGCACCCGTTCTGGTTTTTCTTGGTCTGGATTCTCGGCGGCGCAATCTCACTGTGCGCCTGCGCCGCCTTCGCTGAACTCGGCTCGATGTTCCCCGACTCCGGCGGGCAATACATTTATCTGCGTGAAGCCTACGGCGACTTGGTCGCGTTCCTCTACGGATGGATGTTGTTCGCCGTCGCCAATGGCGGAACGATCGCCGCGCTCTCGGTCGCGTCAGCGGCATACATGGGAAATATTGTCCCTGCGATCTCGCAGCAGCATGTGATCTTTTCCGTGGGCGGCATGGCGTTCACGCGCGCACATGCCGTCGGACTCCTTCTGATTGCCATCCTCACCTACGTCAACGTCTTTGGACTGCGCCGGGGCGCGCTTCTGCAAAATGTCTCCACCTGGACAAAGTTCACTGCCATGGCAGGCTTCGTCGTCCTCGGATTCACGATCGGCAAGGGACACTGGTCGAACTTCACGGCGCACGCGCCGGGCGGCCTCAGCATGGGTCTCAGCCCGGGGCAACTCATCTCCGCTCTTGGCGTCGGATTGATTGCCGTTTTCTGGGCCTACGACGGATGGGTGTACATCACCTGGGTCGCCGGTGAAGTCAAAGACCCGCGTCGCAACGTGCCGCTGGCGATGGTTTTCGGCGTCCTCGCCGTGGGCGCGATCTACCTCGCGATGAACCTGACCTACGTGTACGCCCTGCCGCTGAGCGAGGTAGCAAAACACGAGACCATCGCGCACGCCGCCGCAGCCGCACTGTTTTCGCCGGAAGCTGCCGTCTGGCTCTCGGCCATGATTGCTGTTTCGTGTTTCAGCGCCGCCGCTTCCTGCACTCTCTCGGGTTCGCGCGTCTATCTCGCCATGGCGCAGGACGGAGTGTTCTTTAAGCGGATGGCGGTCATCCATCCCAAATGGCGTACGCCCGCCTTCAGCCTGATCGGACAAGGCATCTGGGCCGCGCTGCTCACCATGAGCGGACGCTACGACCAACTCTACACTTACGTGATTTTCGGGATGGTGCTTTCCTACACGTTGACCGTCATCGGCCTGTTCATCCTGCGCTGGAAACGTCCGGATGTTCCGCGCCCCTATCGCTGCACGGGATACCCGTGGCTACCCGGCGTGTATGTTCTCGTCGGCGCGGCGTGGACGTTGAATACGATCGTCACCCGTCCGACAGAGGCGTTCTGGGGCGCCACCATCGTCCTCGCGGGTGTGCCGGGATATCTCTACTGGAAGCGCACAAGCCGTAGAATAGTTTCGGAGTAGTTCCGTGTTCGAGCGCTACACCGAGAAGGCACGAAGGACCATTTTCTTCGCCAGGTATGAGGCGAGTCACTACGGATCGCCATACATCGAGGCGGAGCACCTCTTGCTCGGGCTGGTTCGGGAAGACCGCAACGTGGTGCGGTTAATTCCCATCGGTTCCGCAGAATCTATTCGACAACAGATCGATTCCCATACAATCGTTCGTCACTCACTACCTACCTCGGTTGATCTGCCATTGAGCAACGAATCTAGGCGGGTCCTTGCCTATGCTGCGGAGGAGGCGGAGCTGCTGGCACATCGCCATATTGGCACCGAGCACTTGGTGCTGGGATTGCTGCGTGAAAAGGGTTGTTTCGCCGCCGAGATGCTCCGCGAACGAGGATTGACTCTCGAAGGACTCAGGGAAGTATTCGCGAAGACGTCCGCCGCCGCTTGGCCTGCTTTTGATGCTCCTGCACGAAGTTTGCGCAGCTCTGCGGGCGCGCCTACGGTGGAGATCCACGGCACACGCTGGAATGCCGACTACATTCATGAACGCGTCAGGACTTGCTGCGAATTCAACTGGTACTGGCACAAGCAAGAGTGGAAGCCGCGTGACATCGTGATCCACCGAGCTGACGCTCGTATTTCATTGGAACGGAGTCTCGCCGAGGAACCGGCAAACTTCGAGTTGGCAAAGAGTGCCTGGAAGAAAGACCACTGTGTCATCTGCCGGTGGGAACTAACGGAATCGAGCGGGCCCCAGCGCTCCACCGGGTATACCAACGGTCGCGACTGGGTCTGCACGGAGTGCTACGAGAAGTTTCTCAAAGGCCCCGACTACTTCGCGACGGCCCATCCGGAGATTACATAAATGGTCGCGCTCCGAAATTCGTCTTGCCGTTCCTCCCACTCTCTGTAATCCTTACCCCTCGCCATTTCACCGGCGATTGAAAACTCTCGCGTGAGTGACTCAGGGGCAGAATCCATCCCTATCGCTGGAAGCGGCGTCTCCAGCGCCGAGGCGTCCGATCCCAACCGTCCAAAGCGGGTGATGGGATTCCGCGATCTGCTGCTGTTCTACGTCGTCACCGGTGTCAGCCTGCGCTGGATTGCCTCCGCCGCGGCCGCGGGGCCCAGTTCGATCGTCATCTGGATTGGCGCCTGGCTCGCGTTCTACACGCCGCTGGCGCTCTCGGTCATCGAGCTTTCGTCGCGCTATCCGAATGAAGGCGGCATCTATGTTTGGTCAAAACGTGCCTTTGGCGATTTTTCCGGATTCATGACCGCCTGGACGTACTGGACCTGCAACCTCCCCTACTTCCCCGCGGTGCTCTATTTTGCCGCCAGCAACGCCCTCTACATCCGGCAGAATTCCTGGGGACATCTCTCCGGCAATACCACTTTCTTTATCGCCTTTTCACTCCTCGCACTGGCGGTCGCGACGCTACTGAATCTGTTCGGCCTCGACGTGGGCACCTGGTTACACAACCTGGGCGCGCTGGCCATGTGGATTCCAGTCACCATCATCATCGGCATGGGAGCAATCGCCTGGCATCGCTATGGCTCTGCAACATCGTTCACGCTTCACTCCATGACGCCCAGCACGCGCCTCAACGACGTCATCTTCTGGTCGGTGCTCACCTTTGCTTTCGCCGGTTGCGAGACCGCGTCGCTCATGGGGGATGAAATCAAGAACGCCCGCCGCGCCATTCCGTGGGCGCTGTTCATTGCTGGCGTGACCGTGACCATCTGCTACATCGGGGGCACCATCGGCGTGCTGCTGGCGCTGCCCGCGTCCGCAGTCGGCAACCTGCAGGCACTGATGCAGGCGATCTCGAGCACCGCTCACCGGGTTGGCTTCGAAGGCGTGATCCCGGTCGCCGCGTTTCTGATCATGCTGAGCAATGTGGGCGCGGCCGGAGCTTATCTGGCCGCCGTGGCGCGCCTCCCTTTTGTGGCTGGCCTCGATCGTTTCCTGCCTCCGGCGTTCGGCGCGCTGCATCCGCGCTGGAAGACGCCGTGGGTTGGATTGCTTACCCAGTTCGTCTTCGGCGCAGTGTTCATCTTCCTCGGACAAGCCGGCACCAGCATCAAAGGCGCCTATGACGTGCTGGTCAGCATGGGGGTGATCACGTATTTCATTCCCTTTCTGTATCTATTCGCCGCCATGTTCAAATTACAAAGCGAGCCTGCAGGAGCGGACGTGATCCGCGTCCCCGGCGGTAAGCCTGTGGCGTATGCGGTCTCGATCGTCGGCTTCGTGACCACAGTCTTGACGATCGCGGTGTCAGTCTTGCCGCCGCCCGACGAACCCAACAAACCGCTTGCCGTGTTCAAAATCGTCGGCGGCTGCGGAGCGATGGTGCTGATCGGAGTCTGGCTGTACCTGGCGGGGAAACGGAGAGCGGCCCGAACTGTTCAGGGCCAACCTCCTTCGGCTGTCCAGTTGGGCTAAGCCCAGCGCCCGCGCCGTTGCACCAACGTCACCAACAATTACCTAGTTATTACAAAAGATCTCTACGCTTCGTGTTCCAATCGCAATAGCCCTCGCAGACCATCGGAATGAGCCTTTTCGCGCGTGACAAGACCTTCGCCCAGCCTATCAATCTGACCATTACATTCTTCCTGGGACTCTTCCACGTTTGCGCCATCGTTGCACTCTTTATGTTCAGCTGGAAAGCGCTGCTGTTCGCGCTCTTGATGTGGTGGATCGCGGAGAGCCTGGGCATTGGCATGGGATTCCACCGTCTGCTCACGCACCGTGGCTACAAAACACCCCAGTGGGTGGAATACTGCCTGACAGTCTGCGGCACCCTGGCTCTGCAAGGGGGTCCGATTGGCTGGGTGGCGACACATCGTCTCCATCATCAGAACTCCGATAAAGAGGGCGATCCGCATTCTCCCCGCGACGGCGGCTTCTGGGCGCACATGGGCTGGATCATTACCGGCGACGCTGTACATAACAAAACAACCGAACTTCTGCCCTACGTCCCCGATCTCCGCAAAAACAAGTTCATGATCTGGATCAGCAAATGGCACTGGATTCCCCTGGTCGTCCTGGCAGTCGCGGTTCTTATTTTGGGGGGCTGGCGTTACGTCATGTGGGGAGTCTTTTTGCGCACCGTGGTCGGTCTGCACGCCACTTATCTCGTGAACTCAGCCACCCATATTTGGGGATCGCGCCGGTTTCTCACCAAGGACAGTTCCACGAACAACTTCTGGGTTGCGATCTTGAGCTTTGGCGAAGGCTGGCACAACAACCATCACGCCCACCCGCAGTCCGCGCGTCACGGCCTCGCCTGGTATGAGTTCGACCTGAACTGGTACGGGATCTTTGCATTGCGCACCGTGGGCCTCGCGTGGGACGTCAAGCTGCCCGCCGCGCGCAAAAGAGCCGCGAACGCCGAAGCGTAGGATGGAGCCTTCGCGGAATTGGTGGTGAGGCTTCCCGAAACGCTGTTTCGCGGCAAGCACTGAAAACTGCGAAGCAGCTGTGCAAACTTTTTCGCGTTGACAAACGGCGCACTTCCGGACCAAACTCTTAAACATTCTGCCCCTCCTGCAATCCCCTGATTCCGGTTTGGGGATAAGGCTCTGATCTCACATTTAAAAGGACCCGTCATGTGGAATATGACCAAGCGCGCGTTCCTGCCCGTTTTAACTCTCATCCTGGTTGTTGCGTTTTGCGGAAGCGCGGCTGCCCAGTCGCATCTCACCGGCACTTTGCCGGATGGCGCAACCTACGTGATCGACGTCCCGGCGAACTGGAACGGCACACTGCTTCTCTACAGCCACGGCTACGTTGCTCCCGGCTCGCAGAATCCTGCGCAAGATGTGGGCGACCCCCTGACGGGCAGCTTCCTGCTGGCCGCGGGATACGCGCTGGCCGGTTCCTCCTACTCGAAAACTGGTTGGGCGGTTCACGAGGCGATCCCGGATCAGATTGCGGTCCTCGACGCTTTCCAGACTCGTGTCGGCATCCCAACCCACACCATCGCCTGGGGGCACTCTCTGGGCGGCATGATTACCGCCGGATTAGTGCAGCAGTTTCCCAGCCGCTTTTCCGCCGCGCTTCCCATGTGCGGCGTTTTGGCGGGCGGCGTGGGTCTGTGGAACGAGGCGCTGGACGGGGCATTTGTCTTCAATACGCTGGTGGCGAATGGGGCTCTGAAAGTCGTCCATATCACGAATCCAGTGCTGAATTTGAGTAACGCCGAAGGAATCCTCACGGCCGCTCAGGCGACTCCGCAGGGTAAGGCCCGAATTGCACTGGTGGCGGCGATGGGAGACGTGCCCGGCTGGTTCGATCCCGCATCTCCGGAGCCCGACCCAACGGACTACGCCACTCAGCAAGCCAACCAGTTTCTTTGGCTTCAGAACGTAGATTTCGCGTTCATGTTCGCATTGCGCGCGGAACTGGAATTGCGAGCCGGAGGCAATCCTTCGTTTAACACGGCAGTGAACTACGCACAGCAACTGAAGCGCTCGGCCGATAATGCAGAAGTGCAAGCGCTCTATGCCGCGGCCGGTCTGAGCCTGGACGCGGATCTTGCGACGCTGAAAAATGCAGCGCGCATTGCGGCCGATCCCGCTGCCCTGACTTACTTGACTAACAACATCATCTACAACGGACAGCTGACCATTCCAGTGCTGACGATGCACACCACGGGCGATGGACTGGTGCCCGTGGAAAACGAGAAAGCCTACAAGACGGTTGTCCACGAAGCGAACGACAGTCTCTTCCTGCGAGAGACCTTTGTACACCGTGCGGGCCACTGTTCATTCACTCCGGCGGAAACGATTACGGCATTCGAGACGTTGAACCTGCGATTGACGACGGGGAGTTGGAAAAACCTTTTGCCTTCCATCCTGAATAGCGAAGCGGCTGCCCTGGGCTCTCAGTACAATGTGGTGCCGCCCGCGTTTGTGCCGTTCACGCCGCTGCAGTTCTTGAGGTTGTTTGACGCTTTCACGCAGTAGCAGGGCGGCCACGCGGAGCGAACTACACCGGCGTCGCCGTCTTCCGTTTCGGATTGAAGAATGGCAACGGCACCACCGTAGCAGTGGTCTGCTTCCGCTGCGCTTCGATGGTCAACTCCATCTGCAGCTTCGTACCGAGCTTTGAGAACTCCGTGCTCACGCTCGCCAGCGCAATCAGCTTCTTCAACAACGGTGAAAATGCAGTTGTGGTCGCTTTGCCCACCTGCCGCTCTCCGGAATAAACAGGCACGGCCATGCGCGACGCCTGGCTCGGTGCCGCTGGAGACAATCCGAACTTGTCGAATTGTTCTTCGACTTCTACCCAGTCCACTTCTAAGCCAACCAACTGCCGTGCCACGCCTCTCTTGTGATCGCGCGCCAGAGCGCGCTTGCCGATGAAATTCTCTTTCTCTAAATGCACCATCTTCCCAAAGCCCAGTTCATGGGGCGAGTATTTCTGGGATGGAATCAGTGCCTTTTTCGAACTCGTGTAGTCCACTTCGATCAAGAGCAGCCCAGCTTCGACACGCGACACATCCAGCGCCAGCATTCCGGCGGCGTGGATATCGAACTGCTTGCCTTTGGCCATCAGCTCGTCCCAGACTCTGACCGCGTCACTCCACGGAATCCAGATTTCGTAGCCGAGATCGCCCGTATAACCGGTGCGTGAGATATCAACTGGGACGCCGGCAATCTTGCCGCTGGTCTTGCGGAAATACTTCAAGTTAGCAATGTCGGCGTCGGTCACGGTTTTGAGGAGCTTGGCCGAAGTCGGGCCCTGGAGCGCGAGCGCCGCGGTCTGCTCGGAGATATCTTCGATCTCGACGTCCATGTTGAGGCCGTTCTGCCGGAACCAGCGCAGGCTGGGATCGGCTGCGGTCCAGCGGTACTTGTTTTGTTCCAGGCGAGTAATCGTGCCGTCGTCGATGACCTTGCCGTCTTCATCGCACCAGCAGCAATAGATCACTTGCCCCACCGCGACTTTGTTGATGTCGCGTGTGATGATGCGGTTCACCAGCTTGGTGGCGTCTTTGCCGGTGACCAGATATTTGTAGAGGGGCGAGATATCGATCAGCGCACACGCGTTGCGGATCGCGTTGTACTCGTGCTCGTGATGTACTTCATACACGCTGACGGTGTAGTATCCCGACCATTCCCGGTAGTTCAGGCTATGGCAGAGGGCAAGCGTTCTCTCGTGAAATGCAGTTCCGACGGGCAAGGGCGACCTCGTGGGTTTCCTCCGTGATCTCTCGTGGTTAACGCTTTTTTCTCAACCACGGGGGACACGGGGATCACGGAGGAAACCCTGAACGCCGGATTATATGCAGTCCTGCGTCACTTCAGCAAGCACGGAAATGTGCTGACCCTGAGTCAGAGAATTTACGTAAGTATAGAGACAAAAAGATAGTTTCCCGATAGAATGACGAGTCATTTTCAGTAGACTTTGCTCCCTCGGTGAATCGCGTCTATGCCCGCTTCAAACGGCAGTGAAAAGTACGACGTAATCGTTATTGGCGGAGGCCACAATGGCCTCACGACTGCCGCTTACCTCGCCAAAGCGGGACGAAAGGTTCTCGTGCTCGAGCGCCGGCACATCCTGGGCGGAGCAGCTTGCACGGAAGAAGTCTTTCCCGGCTTCAAGTTCTCGGTTTGTTCCTACGTAGTCTCGCTGCTGCGGCCAGAAATCATCCGCGACCTCGATCTTCCCCGCCACGGGCTCGAAATTCTTCCGCTCGACGGCACTTTCACTCCGATGCCGAACGGCGACTACCTGTGGCGCGTGAACGATCACGGCAAGACGCATCGCGAGATCGCCCGCCACTCGCGGGTTGACGCCGAGGCCTACGACGAATTCGGCAAGGCGATGCAAGCCATGTGTCGATTTGTGAGGCCGATTTTGAGCATGGTCCCGCCAGATCCGGCGACGCTCAACCCACGCGAACTGATGAAGATGCTTTTCATCGGACGCCGCTTCCAGGGTATGACCAGCGAGGACAAGTACAACCAAGTCCAGTTGATGACCATGAGTGCAATCGACTTTCTCGACCAGTGGTTCGAGACCGACGTGCTCAAGGCGACGATGTCGGCGTCGGGCATCATCGGTACTTTCCTCGGAGTGCGTTCCCCGGGCACGGCTTACGTTTTGCTGCATCACTACATGGGAGAAATTGATGGCGCCTTCCGCGCCTGGGGATTCGCGCGCGGCGGCACCGGAGCCATCTCGAATGCGATTGCAGCCGCTGCCACCGAAGTGGGCGTCGAAATTCGAACCCAGACGCCGATTGCCAAAATTCTGGTCAAGAATAATCGCGCGGTCGGCGTTGCTCTCGACAATGGCGATGAAATTTTCGCCGATGTCATTTCTTCCAGCGTCGATCCGCGGCTGACTTTCGTCAAGATGATCGAGCCCGGCAATCTACCTGACGAATTCATGGACGGGGTGAAACGCTACAAGTTCCGTGGGTCGTCCGGCAAAGTGAATTTGGCGCTCGATGGTCTGCCGAATTTCAAGTGCCTGCCCGGAGTGGGCGCGCACCTGCGCGGGGCGATGTCGATTTCGCCAAGCGTGGAGTACATGGAAAAAGCCTACGACGAGGCCAAGTATGGGCACTGGTCCTCGCGTCCGTATATCGACATGGTGATTCCGACGCTCACAGATCCTTCGGTGGCCCCGCCGGGCAAGCATGTGATGTCGTGCTTCGTACAGTACGCGCCCTACAAACTGGCACCCGGCCTCAACTGGGATACCGAGAAAGAAAAATTCGGCGATGCTGTCATCAATACGATTGCCGAATATGCGCCCAATATCAAAGACATCATCCTGCACCGGCAGGTGGTCACGCCGCTCGATCTGGAACGCGAATGGGGATTGAGCGAAGGCAACATTTTCCAGGGTGAACTCTCGCTCGAGCAACTGTTCTTCCTGCGTCCCGTCGCGGGCTGGGCGGCGTTCCGCACGCCCATCAAGAACCTTTACCTGTGCGGCTCCGCTACGCATCCGGGCGGCGGAATCATGGGCGCTCCCGGACGTCTGGCCGCACTCGAAATTCTGAAAGACGGAAAGGCTGCCTGATTTCCAGCAAACGACCATGGCTGAAACACGCGATGTGATCATCGTCGGCGGCGGACACAACGGCCTGGTCACCGCCTTCTATCTCGCCAAAGCAGGATTCAAGCCGCTGGTCCTGGAGCGCCGTGCGCAGGTGGGGGGCGCGGCCATCACGGAAGAATTTCATCCCGGTTTTCGCTGCTCTACGCTCGCGCACAACGCGGGATCGCTGCGGGCGGACGTCGTGCGCGACATGCAACTCAAGCAGCACGGCCTTGAGTTGACCACTCCCGAAGTGAGCACCGCGTCGCTTATGCCGGACGGCCGCGCGTTGATTCTCTACGCCGATCCGAAAAAGGCCGCACAGGAAATCTCGCAATGGTCGCAGAAAGACGCCACCGGATATGCCGACTTCGGCGCGGCACTAGCCAAGATTGGCAAAGTCATCGGCGAAGCGCTCACACTGACGCCTCCGAATATCGATAGCCCCAGCGGCGCCGATCTCTGGGGAATGTTGAAGACCGGGCGCGCCATCCGCAATCTCGGCAAGAAAGATATGTACCGGGTGCTGCGCTGGGGGCCGATGGCGGCTGCCGATCTAGTATCCGAGTTCTTTGACACCGAGCCGCTGCGTGCCACGGTTGCGGCCCGCGGCATCTTCGGAACCTTTCTCGGACCTTGGTCGGCGGGCAGCGCCCTGGTTCTGCTGCTGCGCGCCGCCTCCGATCCCACCCCGGTCGGTACGGTCCAGTTTGCGACCGGCGGCGCGGGCACGGTGACGCAAGCCATGGCGGCAGCCGCGAGGCAGGCGGGTGCCGAGATTCGCGTCAACGCCGACGCCATCGAAATTCGAGTCAAGGATGGCGTTGCGACCGGTGTCGTGCTCGCTTCGGGAGAAGAGATCTCCGCGAAAGCTGTCGTCTCGAATGCTGACCCCAAATGCACTTTAATGCGCCTCGTGGACCCGACCCACCTCGCGCCCGACTTCGTGCAGAAGATCAAGAACTATCGCTCGCTGGGGACGGTCGCGAAAATCAATCTGGCGCTTTCGGGTCTGCCGGATTTCCCCGCGCTCAAGGCCAAGGGCAACGGTGACTTGCTGAAGGGCCGCATCCAGATCAGCCCAGAGATCGACTACCTGGAGCGCGCCTTCGACGAATCGAAGTATGGCAACTTCTCGCGCCAGCCGTACCTGGAAATCACGTTCCCGTCGCTCACCGATCCGTCGCTCTCGCCCGCGGGACAGCACGTGATGTCGATTTATATGCAATACGCGCCTTACAAGTTGAAGAACAGCGATTGGGAAAGCCAGCGGACAGCACTCGGCGAGGCGGTCGTGAAGACGATTGCGCAGTACGCGCCCTCGCTGCCGCAGCGAATCCTGCGCCACCAGATCATCACGCCCAAAGATTTTGAAGACACGTACGGACTCACCGGCGGCCATATTTTCCACGGCGAACTGGCCCTCGACCAGTTCTTCACCATGCGGCCGCTGCTGGATTGGGCGCGCTATCAGACGCCGATCGGCAAGCTGTTTTTGTGCGGGAACGGCACCCATCCTGGGACGGGGCTGACTGGCGGTTCCGGAGCCAACGCCGCGCGGGAGATCGTCCACGCGCTGAGAAAATAGTGTCCGCAGTGCGAGGGCAGGATGCCCTCGCGACAGCCGGCGAGGACGCCGGCGCTACATTCACTATGCACACCTCCGCCATCCTTCTCGTCTCCTGTCCTGATCGCAAAGGCGTGGTCGCCAGCATCGCCGACTTCATCTTCCGCCACGGCGGCAACATTTTGTTCGCCGACGAGCATGGAGACGAAGAATCGAATCTTTTTCTCACCCGGGTCGAGTTCGACCCGTCTGGTTTCGACTTTGACCTCGCGGAATTTCCAGACCGGTTTGCCGCCATCGCCAAAGAATTTGAGATGAACTGGCGTCTGGCTCACTCAACTGACCGACCGCGCCTGGCGATCTTCGTCTCCAAATACGACCACTGCCTACAGGATCTCCTCTACCGCCACCACAACGGCGAGCTGCGATGCGACATCCCACTCATCATCTCTAACCACCCGGATAACCAGCGTATCGCCGACTTCTACCACGTTCCCTACGCCGTTGTGCCGGTCACAAAAGACAACAAACGCGAAGCCGAACAGAAGCAGCTTGCCCTGCTGCAGAAGCACCAATGCAACTTGGTCGTTCTCGCGCGCTATATGCAGGTGCTCTCTACCGAATTCACGGCTGCCATCGGCTCGCAGAACCTCATCAATATCCACCATTCTTTCCTCCCGGCATTCGTCGGTTCCCGGCCCTACCACCAGGCCTTTCAGCGGGGCGTCAAACTGATTGGGGCCACCGCCCACTACGTCACCGAGGTACTCGACGATGGCCCTATCATCGAGCAGGACGTGGTCCGCGTTTCCAACCGCGACACCGTCGAACAGCTCATCGAAAAAGGCCGTGATATCGAAAAAGTGGTGCTTTCACGAGCCGTCCGCTGGCACGTCGAGAACCGGATTCTGCTTTATGGGAATAAGACTGTAGTGTTTCAGTAATCGCTCTCAGCTCTCAGTCTGTCAGGGCTCAGCCCTTGGCTTCGGTGCCTTGCTGGATGCCTGGAACTGTCGTCGTTCTGGCACTGGCTGCCGGCCACCGGCTCCTGACCCTGCGGTCGTGTCACTTCCGTAACCACCGTAATAATTGCGCCTCTTTCCAGTTTCGGTTTTACTAGAGCTAACCCTTTAGAAGACATGTGGGAACTTTGCCTCCAAAGGAGTCAGTTTGGCAGAGGATCCGAAATGGGAATTGGCCCTGCTGGCGACCGTTCAGAGCTTCTACCAGAGGCTCATGGGCGATCACTTAGGGGGAGAAATCCCTACGCCCGCCGAGCTCTCGCCTGAGGCGATCGGGCACACCGAGGACGTTCGCGCCACGCTGGATCGCATGAAAGTCTGGATCCAGCTGCTCGATATGGCAGTTACCCCTGCCATCCTGCGCCTTGGCATGGCCACCGACCTGGACGCCGAAGTCGCCGAGGCGCTCCTGCGCTACTTTGCCCGCCACCGCGACGATTCAGCCACCAATCGCGACAAGACCGACCTGGTGGCCACGTTCCTGTTCCGCCATCCGCGCGTTGCCGGGCAGTGGGAGAAGAGCGGTTACGGTCTCGATGGGTCGCTTCCTCTTTCGCCTTTTGAAATTGCGCTGCTCGAGATTTTGTCCGAGTCCGACGCTCCTGTCCTTCCCGAAGAACACGTGCAACGGCTGCGCGAGTTCGGGCCGCTGCTCGACGAGGCCAACCGCTTCGAGGATTTCAATGCGCTCATGGATTCTGGGATCATTCCTCGCGTCCGCCAACTGAAAGCTTCGTTGGGCGACTCGTTCTATCACCCCGGTGTGCTGGCCACGCTCGCGCCCTACAATGCCGCTTTCGGAGACCGTTTCGACACGCTTTTTTCCGCCGCAGCCAACGAGATCAAGGACTTTGCCAACCGGCTCGAAGAACTTGGCGGCAGCATTCTCAGCACAGTCGACGGAGTAGAAGTTACGGTGGAGCACGTCGCCGCGCTGAATGAAACCGAACTGCTCAAGGTGGACTACGCCGCCGCGCTGGATAAGTTCCGCCGCGTCTCAAAATTGAAAAAAGAGCTGGAACGCAGGCCGCCGCTGCGCCGCGTGCCCCAGCCCGCTTCCACTTCTCATTCTGTTGGCGCCGGAGGCGCCGCCGCTGCTCCTGCGCGCTCTCCCAAGTTCGTTCCCGCTGCCATCACGCCGCAGGCGCTCTCCATCGAAGAGGCCAAATTGCGCCGTGTGGAAGAATCCATCCGCGTTTTTGTGCGCGTCGCCGATCCCAAGTTTCGCCAGATCGTGCCCATGCGCTATTTCAACCTGATGCTCAGCTCCGCCGAAGTCGAGGCCTACACTGCCGACTACCTGGAGGAAACCAGCCGCCGCGCCGACGTGGCGCGCATGCTGCTCCGCGTGGTGGCCGTTACGGCGCGCATGACTACGGAGTTGGAAGAGCTCAAGCGTTCTCAGAATTCTCCCTCCATCTGGAAACTGCATGCGGACTCACTGGTGGTGCTGCTCGACCTCGCCAAGCGGCTCTCGGAAGCGGTGGATCGGATGGCCCTTCAACAACCCGGGGACATGCAGGGCCGAAGCGAGGCTCTCCGCGGGTCGCTCGCGACCCTGCAGGAAAGGACCGATCAGGTGGTCAAGATCCTGGCGCAAGCGTAGGGCGTTTGCGTGATCGAGCGCTCGGCGGAACATGCGGCAACCGCCACTGACCGGCTGCAATGGCACCAACACTCATTTGGATTGACGACCTCGAGAATGGCGGGTGGGCGTGTTCGCATTGCTCCTGGAGGTACCCCGTCCCCACCTTCTTGAGCGATCCGGAAGCGAAACGCGCCTACGATCGCCTGGCAGCATCGAAGTTCGGCGAGCACGAGTGCGAGATCGCGGTCCCAGCCAAGGAAATCGAAGACACTTCAACCGAACCGACTTTCATAAAGCGAGTGATGAAACTCGTGAAGGTGGGATATAAACCGAAAGACGCCGTAGACATCGCGCTCGACGAGGTCGCCCTCGAACACCGCAACGATCCCACAGTGATGTCCCGGGCCCGCACCGACGCCCAGGATTTTCTGCACAGAGTGCGCGAGGGAAGGATCTAGGACCTTCGATCTACGGGTACCCGCTACCAAAACAAGGGAGGGGCCTTACCCCCGTCCCCCTGATAGCTCGCAGCCAGGCGAGAAGCTAGTAGCTCAGTGAATATCAAACTGCTCCTGATGCAGCGCCGGATCGGACTTCACAATGACTGTCTTCTTCACCAGTTCTTCCATTTCGTTCAGCAAGCGCGCGTTGTTCGCCTTCAATACTTTTGCGACTTCGGGGTTTACCCTCAGCATCACGTCGCTGTGTTCCAGCTGCTTCGAGATCTTCCGCATCTCGACATAGATTTCGTTGCAGACTGTGTTCACCGATTTCACGTACCCGGTCGCCTGGCAATATGGACATGAGGTTCCGATCGTCCGTTCCAGTGACTGCTTCACGCGTTTGCGGGTAATCGCCACCAGGCCAAAGTCGTTAAATTGGAGAACCTTCGACGGCGCACGATCGGCGCGCAGCGCCTCTTCCAGGGCCTGCATGACCTTTTGCCGGTTGCGGCGTTCGTCCATGTCGATGAAGTCGATGACGATGATCCCGCCCAGATCGCGCAGCCGGATCTGGCGCACAATCTCCTTGATGGCGTCCACGTTGGTCTTCACGATCGTGTCTTCCAGCCGGGCCGTTTTGCCCACGTATTTGCCGGTATTCACGTCGATCGCCACCAGCGCCTCGGTCTGATTGATAACGATGTATCCACCGCTCTTGAGCCAGACTTTCGACTTCAGTGCCTTGTTGATTTCCTCGTTCAGGCCGAACTGCTCGTACAGTGGGGTCTCTTTCGTGTAGAGCTTAACCCGCTTGACGAGCGTTGGCTGGAAACGATTGGCAAAGCGCAGGATGCGCTCGTACTCCGTTTCCGTATCCACCCAGATGATGGAGAAGTCCGACGTCACCTGGTCGCGTAAAACCCGCTCCACCACGTTCAGGTCGTGATAGATCAGAGCCGGAGACTTGCTGCTGTCGGAGCGCGATTTGATCTCGTTCCAAAGATTTTTCAAAAAGCGGATATCGGCGCGCAGCTCATCATCGGAAGCTCCCTGAGCGGCGGTGCGCACGATGAAGCCGCCGTGGCCGTTTTCACGCTCGCTCTGAATGATGCGCTTCAGCCGCAACCGCTCATCCTCGGACGCGATCTTGCGCGACACACCCGTGTGATTCACGGTCGGCATGTACACCAGAAAACGTCCCGGTAGGGCGATGTGGCTGGTGATCCGCGCACCTTTCTTGCCGATCGGCTCCTTGGCAATCTGGACCAGGATTTCCTGCCCTTCCTTGAGCAGTTCGCTGATCTGCGGTACCACCGTGTTTTCGCGACGACGGAAGCGGCGGCCCCCGCGACGCCCGCGACGACGGTCAAATCCTGGAGCCGGACGCGGCGCCCGCTGCAACAGCGTCGCTTCAGCCGGCGCGCTGCGAACTTCTGCGCTAGCATCCACCGTGCCTGCGCCAATGGCTTCGGCCTCTAACAGCGCTTCCGCCTCTTCTTGCGCCTCCTCAAGTTCCAGGTCCTCCGCCTCTGCCTCTTCTTCCTCGAGGGCGGCCTCCGGATGCGCCTCGCCGTTCGCTGCAGTCTCGTGATGCGGACCTTCGCCTTCCGGCGCCGCAGTCAGTTCCTGGACATTCGCGGACGGAGATGAATCTCCGGCGGCCCGAGTCTCTTCTTCCAGTTCCTCGAAGGCGGCGTCCTCTTCCAGGTCCTCCGCGTAAGCGTCGAGGTCGGCTTCTTCCTCTTCGATCTCCTGCTCCTCGATGTTGCCAGCCGGAATCTGAATGGTCTCCTGGAAATTTGCTCTCTCCTCGAAGGCCGTTCGGAAATCCTCCCGGGAAGTTGTCGCTGCGGCTGCGGCCCCGAGTTCAGCCGTTTCCGGCGCCGCGCTCGTAACGATCTCCTGGGGCTCTTCGTAGACCTCGGCAGCGGTCTCATGCTCGTGTTGTTCGTGGAGCGGCTCAGCCTGCGCCGCGGCAAACATCGGCTCGTCATCGGGGAAGTTCCCCACGATCGAACTGGGCTGCTCTGGCTCGCGCGGCGCCGCCTCCACCGGGAAGGGCGCGCCCTGAAGCTGGCGCCGGTATTTCGAGATGGATTCGCCGGGAAGAATGATGGGCTGATATCCCGGCGGCGGTCCGTAATCGTAGTCGCGCCCGGTCTTCGCTTCCGGTACCGGCGGACGTTGATAACGCGGCTCGGGTGCACTGCGTTCACGCTCGCCGCGATCCCGATCGCCTCGGTCTCCTCGATCGCGCTCGCCCGACCGCCCGCGGCGACGCCTGCGTCCCCGAAATCCGCGCGGCTCGCGCCCGCCCTCGGCGTTACCCGATGGCTGCGGCGTAGCTCCCTTAACCCCGTCCGATTCCGCCTCGACCTCATTGGATCCGGTACTTAAGGCTCGGCCTTCATTTGGCGGGGCCAGTTCCACAGCCCTTTGCGGACGTCCCTCGGCAACTGCGCGCCCGGCGGGAATCGCTTCGTCCAGATCCTCATCCTGCTGTTCCAGATCCATGAAGTCGGAGACGTACAGAAAGGCGTCGCGTTCCAGTCCGATGTCAACAAAGGCCGACTGCATGCCGGGCAGCACACGCGTCACGCGGCCTTTGTAAATAGAACCCGCCAACGTGTATTCGTTTTCGAGTTCGAGGTAGATTTCTGCCAGCTGGTCATCTTCCACGATGCCCACTTTAGTCTCGTGGGGCGTGGAAGTTACGTACAATTCCTTGTTCATTGAAACTCCGGTTTTTCTTCACCGGAGCGAAGTTGAAGGTGATCGGAAGGATTGTGAGGTCAGCGCTATTCCTGACACAAGTCCGCGAGTCCCTGGGATTCCTCCCAGGGGCCGCGCCATCGTGAGAATTCGGAAGTCGCTTGCACTGATCGCATCATGTACTACGCCAGGTTTGTGACCGCTCTCTCAGCATGCTGAGGGGGCCGTTACCCAAGCCTGACGGGCTTCAATCCTGTCCGGCATTCACTTCGCCGGTGATTTGCCCTCTTTTTCGCGAGGGCGTTCGTAATCTTGTTTCATGGCACCGTTCTCAAGGGCGCCAGATCTCTACCTCCCGCCTCAGTTCACGAAGCGGCGCATCCGGACGTTCATTACCATCCCCAGCGCCAGAAACATGAACAACACGGAAGACCCGCCGTAACTCATGAGCGGCAGGGGTATTCCGGTGACCGGCATAAAGCCAACCACCATGCCGACGTTGACCAGGACGTGGAAGCTAAGCACAGCCACCACTCCCATCACCAGAAACGTCCCAGCGCGGTCGGGCGCCGTTTGGGCGTTCTGGGTCAAACGCATCAGCACAATAAAGTATAACAGCAGGACCCCGAGAGATCCTACAAACCCTCGTTCTTCAGCGAACGCCGCAAAGATAAAGTCCGTTTGCGGCACCGGCAGAAACGCCAAGTGGGTCTGCGATCCCTGGCTGCTCCCCCAGATCCCCCCCGATCCGACTGCGATCAGGGATTGATTAACTTGGTATCCGGAGCCCTGACGGTCCGCATCCGGATTCAGAAAACTGGTTAAACGATCCTTCTGGTAAGGCTTCAGGATGTGTACGCGGTCGGAGAAAAAGACGGTAGCCACCAGCGCGGCGCCGATCAGAACCACCGGCAGCGCCTGCCGCAGCCGCAATCCTCCCAGGAAAAGCCCCATCACCGCGATTGGAATATAGGTCAGGGCGGTGCCTAGGTCTGGCTGCGCCAGTACCATGAGCATGGGAAACCCGACAATGGCGCCCGCTTTGATGAAATCCGACCAGGAAAGCTCGCGCTGATGAAGGTCGGCGAAGTATTTCGCCACCGCCAGAATCAGGATGAGCTTGACCCACTCGGAAGGCTGAAAATGCACGTTGCCGGGTAGTTTGATCCAGCGCCGGGCGCCGAGGTACTTCTGCCCAAACAGCAGCACCGAAATCAACGAAACCAGTGCGGCCACGTACATCCAGTGGACTCTTTCGAGGAGGGCCTGATAGTTGAGGAGGCTTACCAGAAACATGGCCCCAACCCCCGCCACAATCCAGTAAATCTGTCGGAGGTGGGCGCCCTGGAACTTGGTGTGTTCGGTGGCGCTGTGAATCTGCAAGACGCCGAGCGCGCACAGGAGCAACACGAAACCTAACAGTAGCCAGTCGAAATCCCGGTAGGAAACGTAACGCGACATGAGTTCAGTCGCTCACTCGGCCATTCATGGGCAGGTATTGTTCGGACATGCTGGACTGAGCGGTTCATCATCCTGCAACAGGACCCAGGTCGTGATTCCGCCTACTACAGCGATGCCGGTATAGATGGCGGCGTTCGAACTCAGAATGCCTCCGCCGGCTGCCGTTGCCGCACCCGCGCCGCGCCGCTTTCTCTTTTTCTTTTGCTCGGGATTGGAGGTATCGTCTCGCGTGGTCTGCTGTCCCTCTTGCACGGTGGTGCTGCCTTGCTGATCCTGAACCGTCACATCTCCCTTGCTCGCCACGATTTGCACTCGCCCATCCACGTCCGTGACCTGGAATTCGGTCCAGGCGTTGCCCGCCGGCTTCACCGTGACTTCGCCGGCCACCGTGGCCAAACCCTTCGCGGTACTGATCCGGACTGCTCCGTGCTCGATCTCGACCGCCGGTCCCTGATACTTCACCAGCGAATCCGAGAGCACCATCACGCTCGATCCACTCGTGCTGATGTGGGCAGAAGAATCGGGACGCGTTTGCACCAGATCCCCCGTAAACACAGCTGCAGACTTGGGAACCGCGCTGCCGTTAACCCAGGCCGTGCCGTTCGCGTACAGCATCGCCGACGCCGAGTCTGCCGCCAACAGTTGCGCCGGCACCAGCATCGACAGCACGATACTCAAAACAGACCGCAGAGCCGTCTGTGACATGGTCGAACACACTCCCACAATCTTGACGATTTGACTTATCCTAGCCCGCAAAAGGTTGCAGGTCAATGACCTTGTTGGACTTCCGAGTATTTTGGGGCGTTACTTCGGTCTTTGGCCACACCAATGGGACCCCCGGTACCGGTCTGCCCTGCCAGCACTTCGCCTTCGGCGCGTTCGACCCGCACCTCGATCCAACGATTCGGAATTAGCGTGCCGGGAATTCTCATTTTCAGGTAGTTGTCGGTGAGGGCATCGGTGAATTCGCCATCGGCAGATCGCAGCGTGATCGCCTTGACGATGGTTCCCACCTGCGCTTGCATGAACGCAGCCTTCTTCGCAGCGGCGATTTCACGCAACACTTGGTTGCGCGCTCGGGCCAGTGCGACGGGCACTTGATCCTTACTTTCCGCGGCCGGCGTGCCCGGTCTGGCAGAGTACGTAAACACGTGCAGGTAGGTAAACGGCAGCTCTTCGACCATGCGCCTCGTCTCGGCGAACTCCGCCTCGGTCTCGCCCGGAAATCCCACCATGACATCCGCCCCAATCGCGGCGGTTGGCATGGCGCTGCGAATCTTGAGAATCTTCTCCCGGTAGTGCCAGGGCCGATACTTGCGGTGCATCCGCCGGAGGACAGCATCGCTTGCCGATTGCAAGGGCACATGTGCATGCTTGGCGATTCGCGAAGACGTTGCCATCATCTCGATGAGCTCGTCGCTCCAATCCATCGGTTCCACCGAACTGATGCGGAGTTTTTCGAGAGAAGTCTGCTCCAGGATCGCGCGGACGAGAACCGTCACTCTCAGATCGCCGATTGTTCGTCCTTCGCTATTCGCTGTTCGCCCGTCGGAACCAAACCCCGAAGGACGAACAGCGAATGGCGAGCTTCCCATCACCGACAGATCCTTTCCCCACCGCCCCAGATTGATCCCCGAAATCACTACTTCGCGATAGCCGGCACTTATCAGCGACCGCACCTCCGCCAGCACCCGCTCCAAAGGCAGCGACCGGCTCTGGCCGCGTACATAGGGGATCACGCAGAATGAGCAGCGGTTGTCGCATCCGTCCTGCACCTTGAGGTTGGGGCGGGTACGCTCGTTGGCCGCCTCAAACACCGGCGCTGCCAGTAATTCAGTGTGCGCGAAGATATCGCCAACGACGACGTTGCTGTGGCCGGGCGGCAGACATTCGCGGGAGAGTTGCGCCAGGGGAACAAAACCTCTGCAGGGATCGGAAGAGGTCGCAATTTCCGCCGCCAGATGCTTATGGGAATTGCCGACCACCCAAGTCACACCCGGCAGCGCCGCCAACTCTCCCGGCGCACGCTGCGCATAGCACCCTGTGACCAGAATTCGGCACTCCGGATTCTCCCGTCGCACCCGCCGAATCGAAGCCCGCGCGTCTTGATCCGCTGCTGCCGTCACGGTACACGTGTTCAGGACAACGATTTCGGCATCGCGCGCAGCTTGGGCACGGTCCAAGCCGCGCTCCAGAAACTGGCTCTCGAGGGCCGCCCCGTCCGCCTGGGTAGCGCGGCAGCCAAAATTCTCTATGTAGAAACTGGCCACGCTCCTATACTACCCGAGTGGTGTGGTGCGGGAAGCGGCACGCAACGGCTGCCTACAGTTCCACATTTGATCTGCATCTCCCAGCTCCCCTCCGAGGTGCAAGTGAAACGACGCATTCTTCTCGTGGATGACGACCTCGCCGTTCTGCTGACCCTGAAGGCGGTCCTGGAATTTCATGGATTTGAAGTGGAGACCGCGGCCAGCACGCCGGAAGCCCTATCTCGGATGGAGTCTGCGACCTACCAGATGGTCATCAGCGATTTGCGCATGGAAACAGAAGACGCGGGCCTGAAGGTGATTG
>JACXTT010003206.1_pt1 | contig 25455 bp, 18 predicted proteins | sample 9270951 | NCBI WGS metagenome assembly JACXTT01 (sample SAMN15532306, study PRJNA645909) | rock metagenome | isolation source: weathered quartz diorite | place: Puerto Rico | collected 2017-06-21
GCCCCCTTTGTTCCGTTAGTGGATGTCCTTGAGCAGCCGTGGCGTGGCCGGGTGGCTAAGCCAGCGTAATTCAATAAGCTTATTCGTCGTCATGGAGGGCCCTTCCGGCGGTGGCTTTGCCCCGTAAGGTTCCACCCGCGTCATTGGCTGGTTCGAGACGACGCGCCGGATGCACTACAATGTAGTGCATGAAGACTGAAGTCTACAGTTGGCGCGTTTCGGCCGATCTCAAGACCGGCTTGGAGCGGGAAGCGCACCGACGAAAGGTCCCGGTTTCCACCCTTCTCGATCTGGCCGCCCGCGACTGGCTAAACAAGAGTGGATCGGACGCGGACAACCACGCGGAGCAGCTTCGCCTTCAAAGCGCCGCTTTGGAATGCTTCGGGGCTTTCGCAGGCGGCGGCAGGCATCGATCGGAGAACACCCGCCAGATAGTGCGGCAGCGGCTGCGGCGGCGCCATGGCGGCTAACGCGCTGGTCGATGCCGGCGCTATCTTGGCTCTGCTCGACAGAACGGATCGGTGGCACCAGCTCTGTGTGGATACATTCCGGCAACTGCGGCTACCTTTGGTAACTTCCGAAGCCGTGCTGACGGAATTGTTTCACCTGGCCGGCGACAGCCGCCAGGAGACGGCGGCGGCCTGGCGGCTGGTGCGCTCCGGTGCCATTGTGCTGGCGGTAATCGAGACCTCAGAACTCCCGCCGATACAAGCCTTAATGTCGCGCTATGCGGACCGCCCGATGGATTTTGCCGATGCAACTCTCGTTTACCTCGCGAAGCGCGAGGGCCTGCCTACCATTTTCACCGTGGATCATTCGGATTTCGAAACGTACCGGATAGACGGCCGCCGCCGATTTCGAGTGCTTCCAACGAGCCGTCCACACCGGTAGCGGACCCGATCCTAGCCGGAAGTTTTTCTATCCCGATGTCGAAACCAGCGCTTCGGCTCCGACCTCGCTGTGAAAGCGCACCGAGGTGCGAGAATCGAAAGGAGAAAAGACCATGAAGTTCATCCTGATGATGGGAATGAAGACCGACAAAGAGAGCATCGCGAAGGGCATCATGACCTGGCCGAAGCAGGACATACAGGCGCACATTGGTTTCATGATCGGCTTCAATAAGGAACTGAAGGCGTCCGGCGAGCTGGTTTCCGCCGAGGGGCTGGCCTGGCCGGATCAGGCCAAACTCGTGCGGGCCGGCAGCGACGGGACGCCGGTAACCGACGGCGTCTTTCCCGAATCCAAGGAGTTCCTCATCGGCTACTGGATCGTCGATGTCGAAAGCGCGGAGCGCGCCTATGCCATCGCCGCGCGCGCCTCGGCGGCGCCGGGCCCCGGAGGCAAGCCGCTGAACATGCCAATCGAAGTCCGGCAGGTGATGAGCGGCCCGCCGGAAGAATTCCAGTGACGCTGCCGGACGGCGCCTCCGAGCACCTGTTGCGCGATCTGGCGCCGCTGGTGCTCGGGTCGCTCGTCCGCCGTTACCGGGATTTCGCCGCAGCGGAAGATGCGGTTCAGGAAGCGCTGCTCGCCGCGGCGGCTCAGTGGCCTCGCGACGGCGTTCCGGACAATCCGCGGGGGTGGCTTACGCAAGTGGCGGCGCGGCGGCTGACGGATCAAATTCGCGCCGATGTTTCCCGCCGGCGCCGTGAAAGCGTGGCTGCTCTGGAGGCCGGCTACGTGATTCCGGCGTCCGAGCCGGACGTGGACCCACATCAAGACGATTCACTGATGCTGATTTTCATGTGCTGTCACCCCACGTTGACGGCGGCCTCGGCGATCGCGTTGACGCTGCGGGCCGTGGGTGGGCTGACGACGGCGGAGATCGCGAATGCGTTCCTGGTGCCCGAATCCACGATGGCTCAGCGCATCAGCCGGGCCAAGCAGAGCATCAAGGCCTCGGGTATCCCGTTTCGCATGCCGGGCCATGAGGAGCGAGCCCAAAGACTTCGGACGGTGCGGCACGTTCTTTACCTGATCTTCAATGAAGGATACGCGACCAGCGGGGGCGAACAACTTCAGCGAAGCGACTTGGCGAGTGAAGCGATCCGGCTGACGCGGATGGTACGTGGGCTCCTGCCGGACGATGAGGAAGTGGCCGGATTGCTGGCTCTGATGCTTCTCACCGACGCCCGCCGGGTTGCACGCACCGGATCCCAGGGAGAAGCGATTCCGCTCGACGAGCAGGATCGGAATTTGTGGGACCGGCAGCAGATCGCCGAAGGGGTGGCGCTGATCAGCGCGGCGCTGGCGCGAGGGTCCATCGGTCCTTACCAATTGCAGGCCGCGATCGCCGCCGTCCACGACGAGGCTGCCCGCGCCGCGGACACGGAGTGGCCGCAGATCCTCGCTCTCTACGACTTGCTTAACCGGATGTCGGACAATCCCATGGTGATGCTGAACCGCGCCGTGGCTACGGCCATGGTGCACGGCGCGGAGGCCGGGTTGGAGGCGATGCAGGAGATCGAGGCGGGTGGAAGGTTGAAAGGGCACCACCGCTTCGACGCCGTTCGAGGACATCTCCGGGAGATGACGGGTGACCGGGACGGCGCGATCGCCGACTACCTGTTGGCGGTGGCGCGCACGGCTAACCTGCCGGAAAGGCATTATCTGCTGGCTCTGGCAGCGCGCTTGCGAGACAACGGGTAGCGGTGATAGCCAGTGAGCGCCAGGCGATGTCGGGTAGCGGGCTACTTTGAGGAGTTTTTTTCGAGCCTGATCCTAACGTTAGCCACCTTGGAGTCGCTAGGATCATCGCGGTAGTTCAGCTGCACATTTCCCCGCGCCTCAATTTCACCGGTGTCCTCGTGGTAGTCGGCTTCATCCGCTCGTACCGTCATGATCATCAATCTCACTGGCACATCCTCGGCGCTGATCTTCCTGGTGATCAGAACAGTTCCCTTCAGATGAATAGTCCCTGGGGATGGCAGGGGACGCTCTATGCTGTCCGCCTGAATGGTGGCGGACCCGATCAACATGGTGAGTCTTTGGGGTGGCGCAACGTTCTGAGCCGCGCTGGCAAGTTGGGCGACTAAGCTACACACGATGAGGAACTTCATGGGAAAAGAATCCTCCTTGAAGCTCATTTGTATCCGACGCGGCTCTTTCTAACCCCCGCTCTTCGGCTTCGAGCAGAGCAACGAGGTCGGAGACTTCCCACAGCCTGTCCGTCACGCCGGCCGCCATCGCGGGCGTCACGCGAAGCGTGCGGCGGATCTTGATGAAGTTGTACGCGAAGTAGTACAGCGCAACCGCGGCAGCATGGTTTTCCAGCTTGCGGCTAAATGCATTCGTGAGCCTTGTGTACCGCCGCAGGCTCATCCGCACTGACAAATTCTGGCGCTCCGCAAACGCGCCAGCCCCGAAAAATTCAAAGTAGCCCACTACCCGATGTTGCCACGGGTTGCATTCTCGGCGCGACAGGCATAGCATGATTGGCCGAATGGAGGTGCTGTTGCCGATGAAGCCCCTTTGGGTCGGAATCCTGGTATCCACGGCGCTACTGGTTCTCGCGCAACAAATGCCTCGCATGGTGTCGGTGGAACCGGACACCGGCAAAGCGGGGACGGAGATCACCGTAAGCGGGGAATCGCTGGCGAAGTCGGCGGTCTCGAAGTTGTACCTGACGGACGGCAAGAACGATATAGAGGTGGAGGTGGTCGCGCAGGAAGACAAGGCGATCAAGTTCAAGATCCCGGGGCAGGCCAAGGCCGGCCGCTGGGCGCTGATGATCCTGACCACCGGCAAGGAAGGCCGGTTGATCGAACAGCCGGTCAAGGTGACGGTGGAGTGAATTGACCGCATCCTGAGGCCCGCGCCGGGCTCGGGCGCAACGGCCGTTGCCGCTATCATACAGTTGTGCCCGGAACGCTCTACCTGGTGGCAACGCCCATCGGCAACCTGGAGGATATCACCTATCGCGCGGTGCGCGTACTGGGCGAGTGCGACCTGATCGCCTGCGAAGACACGCGCCAGACGCGAAAGCTGCTGGACCGCTACGGGATCGGCAAGCCGCTCGTGAGCTATCACGATCACAACGAAGCGGAGCGGTCAAAGGACCTGGCGGCAAAGCTGCAGGCGGGGATGAGCATCGCGCTGGTTTCCGATGCCGGCACGCCGCTGGTGGCCGATCCGGGATACCGGCTGGTGCGCGCGGCCATCGACGCGGGAGCCGCGGTAGTTCCCATTCCGGGACCTTCAGCCGTAATCTCGGCGATGGCGGGCTCCGGATTGCCATCCGATTCGTTCCACTTCCTCGGCTTCCTGCCCGCAAAGTCCGGACAGAGAGTGCGCCTGTTGGAATCATTGCGTGAAGAGCCGGAGACGCTGATCTTCTACGAAGCTCCGCACAGGATTCTGGAGACTCTGGAAGAGCTGGACCGCATCGCGCCGCATCGTCCGGTGGTGGTGGCGCGGGAATTGACGAAGATCCACGAGGAGTTCCTTCGCGGGACGCCGCGCGAGGTGCTGGCCGAGCTTTCCGGGCGGAGCGCGGTGAAGGGCGAGATTACGCTGCTGATCGGCAAAGGCGAGCCGGCGCCGGCCGACGACGACACGCCGGTGGAGGAAGCCGTGGAGCGGCTGGTTCGAGAGGGCGTCGCGCGGATGGACGCAGTGAAGGCGGTGGCGCGGCAGCGCGGGCTGCCGAAGCGCGACGTGTACCGGCAGGTCAGCGAGAAGCGGTAGCCAAAGCAGGGCCTAAAACCTCATTGCTGTCAGCACGTTGCGATAACTAAAAAGAAGTGATATACTGCCGGCACCGTTGGAGGGTGAGTCCCATGTTGAGGTTAGCTTCGCTAGCTGTGTTTACTGCCATGTTGACGATTGGCGCCGCGTGGGGGCAATCGGAGCGCGGCACGATTTCAGGCTCGGTACGAGATGCTTCCGGCGCGGTGGTTCCCGCGGCGAAAGTTGTAGTTACGAATACGGGTACAGGGGCGGCCCTGACCCTGACGACCGGCGACACAGGCTCCTATTCGGCGCCCGGCGTGGCGGTGGGCGAGTACACGGTGCGCGTGGAAAAGTCGGGCTTCCGGCCGGCAGCCGTTTCCGCCATCACGGTCAACGCGGCTACCAGCGTTCGCGTGGATATAACGCTGGAGGTGGGCGCGTCGCAGCAGGTGATCGAAGTCGCGGCGGCGGCGGTTCAGTTGTCGACCGACGACGCGAAGTCGAGCTCGACAGTCACCAATAAACTGGTCGACGAGCTTCCGCTGGTGGTGGGCGGCACGTTGCGCAGCCCGTTCGATCTGGCCCAGATGACGCCGGAGTCGAAGCAGGTCGGCGGCGACAACGGCTTTATCCTGGGGGGCGGCCAGGCGGCGGGCTATGGTACGACGCTGGACGGCGTGTCGACGAACACAACGCGGGCCTTGTCGCAGAGTTGGGTCGCGGTGAATGCTCCTTCTCTCGAAGCCATCACCGAGTTCACGGTCGATACCAACGGCTTCAAGGCGGAGTACGGCCACGCCGCGGGCGGCGTGATGACGTTCGTGTCCAAGTCCGGAACCAACGAGTTCCATGGATCGGCCTACGAGTTCCTGCGCAACAACGTGCTGGATGCCAACAACTTCTTTAACAACGCGCGCGGTGTCGCCAGGCCGATCTACAAGCAGCACGACTTCGGCGGATCGGTGGGCGGTCCGGTGTGGATTCCCAAGCTGTACAACGGCCGCAACAAGAGCTTCTTCTTCTTCGCCTACGAAGGATTCCGCAACCGCGCGGGCGCTACGGGCGCAACACGCACGGTGCCGACGGCCGAGATGTACGACGGCAATTTCTCGAACTGGGTGAACTCCGCCGGCGCACTGATCCCGATCTACGATCCGACGTCTCAGACGACGGATTCGGCGGGCAGAGTGACGCGCCAGCCCTTTGCCGGGAACATTATCCCCAAGCAGCTTTTCGATCCGACGGTGCAAACGGCGTTGAAAGTCTTCCAGAGCGGCCCGGGCGGACTGCTGAAACCGAATGTTGCCGCCGCTCCAGGGACCGCCGGTTACGTAAACAACAACTATTTGATCAGCGCGGGCAGCGAGGTCCGGCCGCAAACCAAGTATTCGGTCAAGGCGGATCACCTGGTCAGCGAGAAGCACCGGGTGAGCTTCTATTACGGCCGCAACCGCACGGCGCAGATCCCGAGCTCGCTGGGTGTTGCCGACCTGCCGGGCTACTACGTGAACTACAACGACCTTCAGCGCAATTCCGACGTCTGGCGCGGAAGCTGGGACTGGACGATTTCCCCGACCAAGTTCAACCATTTCTACGGCGGCGGCAACGACTGGAAAGAGAATCACGATCCGCCGCAGGCCACCGTCAAGAGCGGCATCGGGTGGAAGGACAAGATTTGCATCGGTAACGTGCCCGACTGCGACCAGAACCTGGTGAACTTTAACTTTTCCAATAACTACAGCCAGTGGGGCGGGCGAGCCAACAACGGATCGGAAAACGCGATCTACTCTTTCAACGACGATTTTTCCTGGATCAATGGCCGTCATAGCTTCAAGTTTGGCGGCATGTTCCAAGCCAGCCGATACAACGGGTTCGGCCGCCAGTGCGTGTCGGGTTGCATCACGTTTGACAGCAAAGAGACCGGGCGGCCTGGAGACACGAACTTCACGACCGGGGGCGGAAATCCTTTTGCGTCCGCCCTGTTGGGCTACGCCGATAACGGCCAGATCGACACGATCCGCTACATCGGCCAGCAGTGGCCGTATTACGCCGGCTACGTGCAGGATGACTGGCGCGTGACGCAGCGGCTGACCCTGAATCTCGGCTTGCGCTGGGAAACGCAATTGCCCCCCACCGGCGAGAACGACAGTTGGAGCGACTTCGGTCCTACGACCCCCAATCCGAAGGCGGGGAACATCCCTGGCGCGCTGCTTTACGCTGGAACGGGCACGGGACGCCAAGGCAGCCGGACGCTGGCTGACTCGTACTTCAAAGCGTTCGGCCCGCGGTTCGGGCTGGCTTATTCGTGGAAAGACAAGACCGTGATCCGCGCGTCGGCCGGCATCTCGTACGGCGCCATCACTACGGTGACAGGCTCCACGCACCAGCGCGGCTTTACGGCGACGCCGACCTTCCCCAACCAGACCGACGGCATCGTGCCGACGTTCCTCGTGAAGAACGGCATGCCACCGTATGACAAGCCGCCCTTCATCGACCCCGGCTTCGCGCTGAGGGACTCGATGCCCTGGTGGCAAGGCAGTGAAGCAACCCGCCCGCCGGCCTTTACGGCTTTCAACTTCTCCATTCAGCATCAGCTCTCCAGCACCACGGTGATGGAGGCTTCTTATAACGGCGTGCTGGGCACCCGTCTGCAATCGAATCTGCTGGCGTACGATCAGTTGGACCCGAAGTATCTCAAGCAGTATGGCGCCGCGCTGCTTCGCTCGGCGATCGATTCCCCGCAGGCCATCGCCGCCGGGATCCGGCCGCCCTGGCCGGGCTTCAAAGACCTGTGGGGTGGTCAAGCGACGGTGCAGCAGGCGCTGCGGCCCTTCCCGCAGTACTCGGGAGTGGACACGTACACCGGCGGCGGCGATCACAGCGGGCACTCCACATACCATGCGGGCATTGTCAAGTTCGACAAGCGCGCTGGACATGGGTTGACCCTCCAGACGTCGTACGTCTTCTCCAAAATTCTCACCGACTCGGACAGCTATTGGGGCGCCGGCTCGACGGCGATGGATCATTTCAACCGGGGGCTGGAGAAGTCGATCGGACAGTTTGATGTCACCCACAACTTCAAGCTGGGCCTGGTCTACGAGCTGCCGTTCGGTAAGGGTAAGCCCTTCCTGAGCCACGGCCCGCTGAGCTACATCGCGGGCAACTGGCGGCTGAGCTCAATCCATTACTATTCCAACGGCCAGCCGCTTGGCTTGAGCACGACGGTTACCGCTCCGCTCAATGCGGGCGCCAACCGTCCGGTGATCTCGACCTACGACAACTGGCAAGGTGCGGTGGGGTCGGGCGGTTTCGATCCGTTCCGCGACCGCTTCACGCAACCGGCCAGTTTCTTCGGCACGCAGCCGGCGGACACTCTCGGCAACCAGACGCGTTATAACCCGAAGTTCCGCCAGTTCGGCAACTATAACGAGAACATCTCGGTGGCCAAGTCGTTCCCGATCAAAGAGCGGTTCCGGGTCGATTTCCGCGCCGAGTTCTTTAATGCATTCAACCGCGTCCGCTTCGGAACCGGCAACTTGACGCTGCAATCCCCGCAGTTCGGTCAGCTCACGTCGAGCGGGGACTTGCTGAACTCGCCGCGGCAGATGCAGATGGCGCTGAAGTTCTACTTCTGAGCGGCGCTGAATTTCGTAATGGGCTGGCCGGGCTCGATGTGCCCGGCCAGCCTTTGTTTTGTGCGGCTCGTCGATTGTAGATGAGATTTCTGATGGGCCGAAAAGGTGCCGAGACGAGTCTCGGCACGGCAGACTAAGAGTCTGCGCCACGTCCTTGATCAGGCAGGATGAAGCCGGCCCCACCTTTGCCTTGCAAAACCCACTCAGCAAATGTTGAAACTCGAGAGGCAGGCTGAAGGCGGACCCTCAAGAATGTCCAAACTCCAGAGCCTACGCCGCGCACTCGCCGCGACCTAACTGCAGGGAGAAGGCCGTGTCGTCGCCCCAATCCTGGTAGATCTCGGGGAACATGTCGGCAGGCTTGGCCAGCTCCGCCGTCAATTCGCGGAAGAACTGGACCTTGTGCCGCATGACGTAGGCGCGGAAGGTTTCGCCTTCCTGCCGGTCGGCGAGGAAATGATTTAGAACCCGCTGGACGGCTTCCGGCGCGAGCCGCGCGGGGACGCTCTGCACGGCCAGGCCGAAGCGCATAATGCCTTCCGCGTCGTATCCGCCGCCGAGCAGCATCTGGTAGTACGGCACTTCCTTGCCGCCGATCTTGCGCGCATTGCCGTAGAAGCCGAAGTCGGAGATCCAGTGCTGGCCGCAGGAATTCGGGCAGCCGGACACTTTGATCGACATCTTACGCACCTGCGGGTCGGTGTACGTCCGTACCGCTTCGTGCAGCGCGAAGCCGAGGTTCATCGACTTGGTGAGCGCCAGATTGCACGAATACGCGCCAGGGCAGGTCACGACGTCGTCGATCTCTTTCGCGCCGGCCTTGCCCAGGCCGATCTCCTGCAGCGCGGCGTATACCTGCGGCAGATGAGCCAGTTGCACGAAAGCGATCTGGAAATTCTGCTCCAGGTTCAGGCGCAGCAAGCCGTCGCCGGCCGTGGACGCGAGCCGCGCCAGGCCGCGCACCTGCTCCGCCACCAGGTTGCCCTGGTCCAGACGCACAGTTACGACGGCGTAGCCGGTCTGCTTCTGTTCGGCGACGTTGGTTTCGAGCCAGCGGTCATAGGCCGCGTCGCCCGAGGCTGCGGCGTTCACCACGGGAAGCAGCGCGCCATTGCCCAGCGGCTTGGGGTTCGACTGGTAGGCGCCGAATCCCTCCGGCACCAGCGCCGGCGTGGCGATGCCACCATTGGCCAGGATGTCGGCGTATTCTTTCTCGATCTGCTCCCTGGTCCAGTCCCAGCCGCGTTCCTTCACCACAAATTTCAAACGGGCCTTGTTGCGGTTCTGCCGGTTGCCGTATTGATTGAAGACGCGGATCACGGCCTCAATGCGGCTCACCAGGCGGTCTTCGGGAAGGAATTCGTCGAGGAGCTTGGCTTCGAGCGGCAACGGTCCCAGTCCGCCGCCGACGACGATGCGGAAGCCGCGCTGGCCGTCGCGAATCTCAGCCGTCGCGCCAATGTCGTGAATCGCGCTCGCCATCCGCTCTTCAACGCGGCCGGAGAACGCAATCTTGAATTTGCGCGGCAGATTGTCGGTCAGCTCCTTGCGCAGGAAGGCGTACGCCGTTTTCAGCGCATAGGGCCGCACGTCGAACACTTCGTCGCGCATCAGGCCGCTCAGCGGATCGGCGGTCACGTTGCGGACGGTGTTGAAGCAGGCTTCGCGCGTGGTCATGCCGATGTCGGCCAGGCGGTGCATGATGTCGGCGCAGCGGTCGAGCGGAATGAAATGGAACTGGATGTTCTGACGCGTGGTCAGGTGCATCTTGCCTTCGGCAAAGTCGTCCGATACGGCGGCCATGCCGAACGCCTGCTCGGAGGTCATAACGCCGCTTGGAATCTTGGTTCGCACCATCTGGACGCCGGGCTGCCTTTGCCCGTAGATGCCATAGCGCAGGCGGAAAGAACGGAATTCGTCGTCGGTGACGCGGCCGGCGAGAACATCCAGAGCTTTCGCGCGGAAACGCTCGATTTCAGCACGGACCGTACGGTCGTGCTGCTCCTCAAACTCCCGGCGGATCGCTAGGGTTTCCTCTACAACGGCGGACATGGGAATCTCCTATATCTCTATAGAGATTAACATAATCCTGTCGGAGTCGCAAAAACTTACTGCTTGCTCAGGCGCCGGAAGTATTCGGCCACCGAGTTGGCGTAACCGGAGGGAACCTTATCGGAGGCTCCGCTGCGGACGTTCGCGCCCTGCTGGTCGTCCAGCTTGCGTCGCAGCAGCAACTCGAGATGCTCGAGCTGGGACTGGATGTCGCCGCGGAGGCGCTCCACCAGCTCCGGATTGCCGGGGAAGCGCTTCGGGTCCAGGCGGCTGAGCTCCTTGATCATCTCCTGAATTTCGCGCTCCACTTCCGGATCGCCCTTGACGCTGTCGCGCAGCGATTGCAGCTCGCGCATGCTGTCTCGCTGCAAGCGCTCGACGGCTTCGATGTTGCCGCTGCCGGCCCAAGGGCCGCCGTAGGGCATGCGCTCGCCGCCGCGATTCATGGCGCGGAAGCCTCCGGCATCGCCGCCGTAGGCGTCGTCGCCGGGCTGCCGCTCGCCGCCACCGCGAGTCATGGAGCCTTGCTGGTAGCCTCGCTGTCCGCCCGCGGAGCCCTGCTGGCCGGCCTGCTGACCGGGTTGGCCGCCTTGCTGGCCTTGCTGTCCCTGGCCGCTCTGCTGGCCCTGCTGTCCAGGTTGCTGGCCTTGCTGGCCGCGTTGGCCCTGCTGCTGGCCTTGGCCTTGCTGACCTTGCTGCTGGCCGCGCTGGCCCTGTTGCTGCCCGCGCTCGCCTTGCCGCCCGAGCCCCTCGGCCTGGCGGCGCAGGCCTTCCGTCTGGCGCAGAGCCTGCTCCAGCTTTTGATCGTCGCCCGGCTTGCCGCCGCCCCGGTTGAGCGAACTTTCGGCGTCCTTCAGCGTGTCGCGCAGTTCGTTCATGGCCTGGGACTGCACGGCTTCGCGCATCACGGTATAGCCGCCCAGCCCCTTCTTAATGGCCTCGGCGTTCATGCCCATGTTGCGCGACACTTCTTTGCCTTGCAAGTCGCTTAGCGCCTTGCGGAGCTTCGACGAAGTCCCGCGGTCGGTGCCGGCCACTTCGCGCGCGGCGTTCTGGAGATCCTTCTCCATGCTCTGCACTTCGCGCTGGATGCCTTCTTTTTCCGCTCCCAACTGCTCGGCTTTCTGGCGCGCGGCCGGATCCATCATGTTCGTCCGCGCCTGGTCGCCGTACTCCTTGCGCACCTTGTTGAAGAACTCCTGCTGCTGTTCAGCCAGGCGCTCTCCGCGCCGGGCCAGATCGGACACCTGTGCGCCGGACTGCTGCTGGCGCATGCCGCTGAGCATCTTCTGGGCCTCGGTCAGACGCTCGGCCGCGCGGCGCGCTTCGGCTTCAGACTGCGGCGTGCCGGCCTGCTGCGAGGATGCGGCCTGCTGCATATCGCGCGTGGCCTGCTTGAGGCGGTCCAGCGCCTGCTGAATCTGCTGGGACTGCTGCTGTTGGGACTGCTGTTGCTGTTGCGACTGCTGCTGCGATTGCTGTCCGCTGCGTCCCATCTGTTGTTGTTGCTGCTGCTGGCGGCTCTGTGAATCCTGCTGGTCGGACTGCTGCCCACCCTGTGAGGAGCTGGAGGAGCTACGCTGGCCCTGCCGCGATAGTTGCTGCATCTGGTACTGCTGCGCCATCTGCTCCATCTGCTTCTGAAGCTGTTCGGCCTCGCGGCGCAGCATCTCCTGCTGCCAGCGTTGCTGGGAGCCCTGCGGATTCTTGCGCTGCTGCTCGGCCAGCTCCTGCTGGCGGCGGGCAAGCTCCTTCAGCTTCTGCGCCAGCTCATCCACGTCCTTCTGCTTGCTGCCGCCGCCGAGTGAGCGGTCGGCGCTCTCATACTGGTTCTTTTCGGTGTCGAGCTCCAGGTCGAACAGGCTGTCCAGCTCGCGGCCCATTCCGCCGCCTCCGCCGCCGCCACCCCGGTTGCCGAAGGCCACCTGGATGTCGCGGAACAGCGATTCCGCGCGCAGCAGGTGCTGCAGGGCTTTCTGCTCCGGACCCATGGCTTCCTGCCAGCCGAGGGTCTTCAGCTTTTCGGAGGCTTCGCCCATGGCCGTCACGGCGGCGTCCATGTTTTCGGTGAAGCTCTTGAACTCCTGGTTGGCGCCGGCCAGCTCGCGGCTCTTCATTCGTTTCGAGAGCGATGCCGCCTGGTCGCGCAGTTTGCTCTGCACGCCGGACAGGAACTTGCCGTTTTCGGCAGCCTGCGTCTTATCCTGATTGCCGGTCTTGAGCTGATTCCACGTCGCGGCGATGATCTCCTTCTGCCGCTGCGAGATCTTGTTGTCTTCCTCTTCGCCTCCGCCGCCCCCGCCTCCGCCCTGCTGGGACTGCGTGTAGTTCTTCTCGAAGGGCTGCGCCTCCACGAAGAAAATGTCGGTGCGCGCGGTGGCTCGAGCGTCTTTTGCGGTGGCATAGAAGCCCACCACGTCGCCCGGCACCAGCTTGAAATCCTCCAGCGCGAGCAGCGTCTTGCCTTCGGCTGTGAGACCGCCATTGCTCTTGAACGGGATGGTTTTGTCCGCGCCTCCGTTCACCGAATAGTGCAAGGTCAGGTCCCGGAGGCCGAAGTCGTCGGTCGCTTCAAGCGAAATCGGCACTTCCTCGATCGGGCTGGCTTTGATGTCCTGCCCCGGACGTACGCGCACGGTCGGCGGATTGTCGGGCTTCACTTCGATGAAATAGTCGTCGCTCAGGCGGACACGCTCGCCCTGCTCCATTGCGGCGATGTGATAGACGCCGTCCTTCTTCAGCGGGACCGACGCGACGCCGTCCCTCAGCGCGATCTCGGTCTCATTATCCAATAGGATCAGGCCGCTCGAGAGCGGGCGGTCCGTCTCCACATGCAGTTCGGCTACCGTGCCTTCGACCGCGCGCAAGTCGCCGCCAGGATCTTCCACCACGGGCTTCATGCCCGTCCAGGCCGGGAACTTGTAGGTGACCTTAATGCGCTTGACTCCGGGGAGGTCGACGACGGTCAGCTTGAAGCTTTTCGAGCGCACCTTGCCCGCATCCACGTAATATTCCATGGACTCCGGAATGCCCGACATCAGGAACTCGAACGCCGGAGAGCCCGGCTGCGGGCGCATCTGCGTCTCCTCCCACTTCCCGGAGCTTGCGTATTTTACGAACAGGCGGACGCGATCCGGCACGAAGCCGGATGCCCGCGCCGAAATGATCTGGTCGCCGCGTTTACGCACGGTACGGTTGCCGGGGTCTACTTTGAGGTCATAGAAGGGGCTGCTTTCCAGGCGCGGCGGACCGGCCCAGAGAAGAGAAGTGCCGTAGCTCCAGAATCCAGGGCCGGCTATGCCCAGCCAGAGCAGCGTACCGATGGCGGCGGCCGCCGCGGTGCCCAGGCCGAACAGTGATTTCTTCGGCGCCACCACCGCGGGCTCGGCGTCGCGGGCTGCTTTCAGCGCGTCGGACGCGAGCAGCTCGAGGAAAGGATCCCCCTCGCGCTCCTTGCGTTTCTCGGCGAAGGTCAGCAGGCGCTCCTGGAACTGCGGGAATTTTTCCTCGGCCTCGCGCGCCGCGCGGCGCGAATTCAAGCGGAGCAGCGGAACAATCAGCCCGAACCCCAGGGCCAATGCCAGCGCGATTACCAGTACGGTGCGGGAGGCGGTGAGACTGGCCGTCGAGAAGGCGAACGAATTGGCGGCCAGCACCAGCACCACGGTGAGCGCCAGCGCCGCGGCGGCCATCAGCGCCGCGCCCCGAGCCCAGGCCCGCAAACGCAGCCTCCGCTCCACCTTTCTCAGGTACTCGCTCAACAGGTCCAGTGGGTTCATAGGAGCCTCAGTCCGCGGTTACTTCCTCCCGGCCCGCCGCCAGGTGCTGGTTGCCGACTATGGCTTCGGCGATAGCGGCTACCAGCAGAGCCGCCGCCAGGTACATCCAAAACGAATGCGGCCGCTTTTCACTCTCCGCGGCCGCGCCGGACGATTGCAAAACGTTTCCCTGTCCCGTATTCTGCCACAGCGCCAGCGTTTCGGCGGGCAGCGTCTCGAAGTCCGACTCCTGGCGGTCCGGATTCACCGCCACCAGCTCATGCCGGCCGCTGGGGCGGCGGACGTCGTAGAAGCCCTGCTGGGACACGGTCAGGCTTGGCGCTTTGGCCGATTCCTCCAGCGTGAGGGCGCGTTTCCCGGACGGATCCAGCACCTCTATCCCCGCGCCGCGATCCGCCGTGGTCCGCAGCTCCACGAAGGCGCCCGGCGTCAGGCTCTGGTTCATATCATCCATACGGCTCAGGTAGCGAACGGTTTGGTCGACGAACGGAACGAACGCGGCGTGCAGGGGGAAGTCGTTCGACAGATTGTCGAAAGTGGACGCGAAAACCAGCACGCGGCCTTCACCGATCTGCTTTTCCAGCAACACTGGCGTCTCGTCGGTCAGCCGGGCCAGCACACGCGACTTGCCGGGTTCCACGCGCACCGACTGATAGAACTTCACGCCCTCCCAGAGATTCGCGCCGCGAATGGAGGGATGGGCCGGATCGGTGTAGCCAATCATGCGGAAGCGCTCGGCGTCACGCGAGGAATAGCGCGCGTCGGCGACCGCTTCGTCGAAGACCGGCAGCCTCGTTCCCGGGTTGGACGTCCGTCCGAGCGCGATCCAGAGGGCCCCTCCGGCCTGGACGTAGCTTCGAAGGGCTGTGGAGAGCGAGGCGGGCACGGAGCCCACGTCGGACAGAACGACGAGCGCGTACTTGGAGAGGCCGGCCGCTTCGGCCTGCTCCGGGTGTACGGAGTCCACTACGAACGCGGCGTCGTTCGACGCGTCGAGCGCGGTGCGAAAATAAAGCAGCGCGCGCGGGCTGCGGCCGTCGTTGACGAACAGGACGCGGCGCGGATCGGCGCGCTCCACGGCGAAATAGAAGTGGTCGTCGTCGGGAAAATTGTCGCCGCCGCTGATGCGTACCTCTCCTTTGTTCAGCCCGTAGGACGCGTCAAGCTGCAGGAATTCCACCGATGCCCGGCCGCTTGCCGGCACCTCGACGGATTTGGTTTGCAGCTCCTTGCCGTTGACTACCAGCGTCACCGTGCGCGTGGTCTTCGACGCGCCGTAGCTGGCGATGGCGGCCTGGATGCGAACCTTCTTAGGATCGTAGATGCGGCGCGGCGCTTTGACCGATTCCACGGCCAGGTTCGACTCGCGCTTGTCCGCCACCGCGTGCGGCACCAGCTTGATGCCGTCGGCAAGCCGGGCGTCGGCGAAACTCTCGGGCCAGGACGTCTTCTGCATGTCGCTGAAGACGTGCGCTTCCACGGGAATCTTGACGGCCGAGGCCAGCGTGCGCAGGGTCCGCGCCAGCTCGGCGAAGGAGCCGCGGGTGTCCGAGGGCTGAATGGATTGAATCGCGGCCCGCAGAATGGCCGGGTCGCTGGATGCCTCATTCAGCATCGCGACCTGGGAGCCGAACGAGGCGACGCGCGCGCGGACGCCCGAGCCGAGCGAATTCACCGCCGACAGCGCCTCGCGCTTGGCGCGCTCCAGGCGGTCGCCCTGCCGCATGCTGAAGCTGTTGTCCACCGCCAGCACCACCAGCTTGTCGCGGGCGTCCGCCGCTGGGCCGGCGTTGAAATAGGGATTGGCGAAGGCCAGGGCCAACAATGCCAGCACCGCGCAGCGCAAGGCCAGCAGCAGCAGGTAGCGGAGCTTGCGGTGTTTCACCGAGCTCTGCACGCGCCGCTCGAAGAACATCAGCGAGCTGAACGGCAGCGGAATCGATTTGTGCTGCCGCAACAGGTGCAGCCAGACCGGAAGCCCTACCGCCAGAAGTCCGATCAGGAAGCCGGGAGCCAGGAACCCCACTCTACAGCCTCCCCTGGCGGACGGTCAGGTATTCGCGCAGACCTGCATCAAGCGGCCGCGAGGTATCCATCAGGAAGTAATCGATCCCGGACCGCCGCGCCGTCTCGGCCAGCTTCTCGATGTGCCCATCGATCTTGGCGCGATATTCGGTGCGGACGTACTCGGGCGAAACCTCGAGCGTCTTCTGGTCTTCCATGTCCACCAGCAGCAGCGGCTCGCGGAAGTCCGGCCGGATCTCCTGAGGATCCAGAATGTGGAACAGGATGACCTCGTTGCCCCGGAAGCGCAGGGGCTCCACGGTCTTGACGATGACGTCGGGCTGCTCGTAGAAATCCGAGATCACCACCACCAGGCCGCGGCGCTTCAGGAACTGCTGAAAGTGGATGAACGGCTTGGCGAAATCGGTGTGCGTGCCCACTTTGGATTCGTTGATGGCGTGCAGCAGCCGCGGCAGTTGCCCGGCCCGCGACGACGGAGGAATGTAATTCTTGACGTCGTCGTCGAACACGATCAGGCCTGCCGCGTCGCGCTGCTGGTTGGCCATGTAGCTGAGCGAGGCCGAGAGGTATCGCGCGTAATCCATCTTGTGGACGGCCTGCGAGCCGTATCCCATGGACGCGCTGGTATCCAGCAGCAGCAGCAACTGCGTATTGGTTTCGCCCCGGTAGCGCTTGAGAAAACAGCGATCCGTGCGAGCGAAGACGTTCCAATCGACGTGGCGCAGGTCGTCGCCCTCGGCATAGGCGCGATATTCGGCAAACTCCTGGCTGAAGCCGAAATCCGGCGACCGGTGCAGGCCCGCGACAAAGCCGTCGACCACGGTCTTGGCCACCAGGTCCAGACCGGAGATCGAAGCCAGAGTGGCCGGATCCAGAAAGCGTTGCAGCATACTAGCCCAGGGTTCCCATTCCGCTTATTCGCCTTTGGGCGCCGGTCTCCAGTCAAGAACCTTTTGCAGCAGGTCATCCGGCTTTATGCGGTCCGATTCGGCGTGGAAATTCAGCAGCACGCGGTGGCGCAGAACGGGCTTGAAGAGCGCGCGGATGTCTTCGTACGTGACGTGATAGCGGTCGTGCATCAAGGCGCGGGCTTTCGCCGACAGCACCAGGAATTGCGCGGCGCGGACGCTGGCGCCATAGTTGACGTACTTTTTCACGAAGTCCGGGGCTTCGGAATCAGAGGAGCGGGTGACGCGCACCAGATCGATCGCATGGCGCGAAACGGATTCGGCGATGGGCACCATGCGCACCAGGCGCTGGAACTCCAGGATTTCCTCGGCCGTGGTCACGGTGTCGGCCTGCGCGACGTGCGTCGTGGTGGTCAGGTCGACCACCTTCAGCTCCTCGGCGGCGGAGAGATAATCGAGCACAGTGTTGAACAGGAAGCGGTCGAGCTGGGCTTCGGGCAGCGCGTAGGTGCCTTCGAGCTCGATCGGGTTCTGCGTGGCCAGCACGAAGAAGGGAGCGGGCAGGATGTAGTTGTTGCCGCGCACCGTGCAGCGCAGTTCCTGCATCGCCTCCAACAGCGCCGACTGCGTCTTGGGAGGCGTGCGGTTGATTTCGTCTGCCAGCAGGACGTTGGCGAACAGCGGCCCCTCGACGAACGTCCAGGTACGGCGTCCGGTTGCGGGATCTTCTTCGATGATGTCGGTGCCTGTGATGTCGGACGGCATCAGGTCCGGAGTGAACTGGATGCGCTTGAACTTCAGGCCCAGGGTCTGGGCGATGGTGCGCACGAGCAGCGTTTTCGCCGTGCCGGGAAGGCCGGTGATGAGACAATGGCCGCCTACGAACAGGGAGATCAGCACTTGCTCCAGAACTTCTTCCTGGCCGACGATCACGCGCCGCACCTGGCGAACGATCTGCTGCTCCACTTCGCGGAACCGCGCGATGCGGCTCTTGAGCTGTTCGGCGTCCATACCGCTGGTGGTCATTGTCGACATGTTATTTTCTGTTCTCTCCTTGCGAAAGTTCCAGCAGCATTCTCTGCGCCGGCCGGAAACCCGGCGCCGCTTCCAGGGCGGAAAGCAGTGCGTCTTTAGCCAGGTCTGTCTTGCCGGCCTCGCGCCATGCCCTGGCTAAATTGTATTGCGCCGTGGCGGTGTCCTGCGGCTTCATCGCCACCACGGAGGAAAATTCCCGCACCGCGCCGTCCGTGTCGCGCTGGGCCAGGAGAAGGTCGCCGAGACGGCGGTGCAGTTCCTCGTCGTGCAGGTAGACAAAGTTCAGACGCTCCAGCGCCTCGGCGGCTTCTTTTTTACGGCCGGCTTCATCGAGCAGGGTGGCCAGCTTCTTGATCGTCTCCGGACTGCGTCCCCCGATCTTCGAATACCGTTCCAGCTCGGCCGTAGCTTTGGCCTTGTCGTTTTTGGCCTCGTACGCCTTGGCCAGCGTCTCATAGGCGCTGCCGGATTCGACATACTCCGGGTACAAGTCGCGCAGCTCGGTGGCCAGCGCGATGATTTCGTCGTAACGGGTGGATTTCGCCAGCTCGGAGAGCTGCTTCATTTTCTTGCGCCACTCTTCAAACCCGTCCACCGTCTTCTTAGTTTCATTTTCGAGCGCGGCCAGAAATTCCTTGTCGAACGCTTCGGGCCTCATGCCGAGGTGCTTTTGGATCACCTCCGCCGTGGGCATGCTCTCGGCAAAGGAGTTCATCATGTCGAGCAGCTTGCCGTAGCCCCAATTCTTCGCGATGTAGGCGCAGACGCGGCCGGCCTGGAAGTAGGAAACCACAACTTGCGCCGGATAGCTGGGGCGGATGAATCCGCGGTCCAGGTCGGCCACGGGCAGCAGCTTTTTCTCTTTGATGGCGGTGAGCGTCGGCGGATCCAGGCGGTCGCCCCAGTCTGGTGCGACGGCCGTCTCTTCGTACACCGCCATCCCTTCGGTGAACCAGCGCGGGACGCGATGCTTGGTCGCCGTCAGCACGTAGACGTGGCTGAGCTCGTGCCAGAGCGTGCTTGCCCAATGGAAGGATCCCGGCCGCCGGCCCGACGGCGAATCCATGGCGACCACGGTGCCGAACGTCACGCCCAGCGCGCCCAGGCCGGGCATGCCCATGGTCCGCACTGCGAAGTCTTCATGGTCCGGATAGACCTCCACCTGCACCGGCGCGTCGAGCTTCAGTTTGTACTTCTTCTCGTAGGTCGCGATGGCGCGGTCCAGCTCGGCCTGGAAATAGGGGCGCAGCAGCTCGGCTTCCTTCTTGTTCAGCCGCAGAACGGTCCGATCCGTCTTGTAGGTGACGAAGTTCTTGTAGCTGTCCATCAGGATCAGCGTGTTGCTTGTCGGCTTGTTCCGGAATCCGTTGGCGTAGCACAGCTCCAACTGCTCGCGCGCTTCCTTCTCCCGGCCCAGGCGCATCAGATTGATGCCCAGGTCGCTGCGCGCCGACCAGAGATCCGGCTTCAGCTCGATCGCCTTGCGATAAAGGGCGATGGCTTCCTCGTAGCGCCGGTTGAGCACGAAGAGATCGGCGGCCAGCTCGTACGCCTCTCCGTAGTGCGCGTCTTTCTCCAGAATTTTCTCGATCCAGGGTGTTTCCTGCTTGTCGTCCAGCCAGTCGATGGTAGCCAGCACTGCCATGGCGTTCAAAGCCGAAGGCGAAATCTTCAGCGCCTTCCGCGCTTCTTCGGCGGCCTTCTTCGGATTGCTGTCTTCGAGCGCCAGGCGCGCCAGAAGCTCTTGCGCCTCCACCAGCTTGGGGTCGGCCTTCAAGGCTTTTTGGGCGAATTCTACGGCCTTGCTCTCGAAGCCGTCGGCGGCGGCGAGCGCCATGCCGTACAGAGGGCCGGGATGTTCCTTGTTGATTTCGAGAGCCTCCTGGAACAGGTCGGCGGCTTCACTGGGATTGAAACGCTCCAGCAGCAGCCGGCCCCAGCGCACCTTGTAATCGGGATTTTTCGGGAACTTGTCGACCAGAGTGCGAAACGCGGTGTTGGCCGAATCGTAGTTCTTCGCCTTCCACAGCGCCTCGGCGCGCTCCAGCGTCTGGGCGCAGGCGGCAGCAGCGGCCAGCAGCGCGGCGAAGACTACGCGCTGTGTCATGGCTTGTCCAGCTCCGCCTGGGTCTTTGACAGCTCCAGCAGCAGTGCGCCCAACTGGCGGCGGTAATCTTCGATCGGCATGGCCGCTTTCTGGTACTTCAGCCTGTCGATCTGCTGCTCCAGATCTTCTTTCTTGTCGATCAATTTGCGCCGCTCGGGGTCGGTCGAGCGGGCCAATGTTCCCATGCGCAGCACGGGGAAGGAGCCTGCCACCAGGCCGTACCCGTTCTCCGGCGAGGGAGTCTTCACGCCGTCGCCTTTTCCGGTGTCCTCGATCACCGCATGCTCGGTCGCCAGCCGCTTCATCTGCTCGTAAAATTTCGCCGTTTTGGCTTCGGCGTAGCGAAACGCTTCAAGCGCGGAGACTGTTTCGTTCTTGTCGGTGTCGGCGGCGCCGTCGCGCAGCGCCTCCACCCAGTAACGGGCGAAAATGGTGGCATTCTTCTCGGTGCCGGCTTTGGTGGCGGTGATGACGACGCGATTTTCGCGACGGAGGGCGGGAATCGCGCCGCCGCTGGCGCTGGTCATATTTACTACCAGCTGGCGCTTGGCGGGAATCCGGTCCAGCATTCCGGCCAGCTCCGCCGCCGTGATGTCCGGACCGGGAATGTTGAACTTGTAATCCGTGCCGTCGAAGCTGCCGTGGCCGATCAGCGTGACTACGAGGGCGTCTTCGGCCTTGGCTTCCTTGGCGACTTTGTCCAGCGTGGCGCGGATGTTGGCCTTAGTAGCGTCCGCCTTCTCCAGCGTCTCCACGCGCGCATCGCCGGACGCGGAAACGATCTTTTTCAGGTCGGAGGCCCAGCCGTGGAAGCGCTGTTCGTACTCGGGCTCGCCGCCCAGGCCGGCGATGGTGACGTAGAAAGTGGCGGCGTGTCCCGTCGCCCCAGCCAGCAGCAGCGCGAGGAGTTTCATATGACGCCCCACTTCCGGCGCAGCAGCCATTCGGAGGACCGCAGCAACAGCGCCGCCAGAAACAACGCCGGCATGTCCCATAGGTCCTTGGTTTCGCGTGTGCTGATGCCGGCCTCGGAGTAAGAGATCTGCTCCGGCAGGCTCTTCAGATCTTCCACTTTGTAGTAGCGGCCGCCGGTCTGCTCGGCCAGCTTTTCCAGCAGTTCCCGGTTCTGCGCCTGGCGGAAGTTTTCTGCGATGCCGTCCTCGCGCCGGAACATCAGGACGTCGCGGCCCACCTCTTCCTGGTCGCGCTTCACCAGCACTTCGGTGACGTAGGAGCCGGGCTTGACGGCGGTCCATTCGGCGACGTAGACGCCTTCTTCCAGCGGATCGGGCGTCATCTCGATGGAGCCGCCGCTCGCTTCAGGGCCAACAATATTGGCAGTGACGCGGACCGCGGTCATGGGCTTGTATTCCTTGTCGCGGACTTCGGCCCGCAGGGAAACTTTGGTTTCGTCAGCCAGCACGGGGTGCGGCGTGGACGAAATCACGCGGCCCGGCGAATCGGCGGCCAGCCAGCGCAGGAGCTGCTGCCAGAACATTTCGTGGGTGCGGTCGGTGTGGTGCTGCAGCATCTGCCAGCGCCAGCTACCGCTAGTGGCGAACAGCGCGGTGCGCCCGCGGCCGTAGGGCTGCAACGCCAGTCCGGGGGTGGCGCGTTTGCCCTGTGGATGCATTTCGCCCAGCACGACGGCTCCCGGTTTGGCGTCGCCTACTTCCTGGTAGTCGGCGACCTGCGGCATCTTCTTCCAGCGTTCCGCGTTGCTCTCCGGGTTGTCGTCCAGACGCGTCACCAGGCTGTCGCGGCCGGGCAAGGTAAGTTCGAACGTGGCTTTGTCCCTGTGGAAGGTGCCTTTGCCTGAAGCCAGATGCACCGGCAGCATCTCGGCCAGTGGCGAAGCCGGGTAGCCGCCGTCGGAAAGCGTCGCGCGGCCGCCCAGAAACAGGACGCCGCCGCCGCGGCGATTGGCGAATTCCCGGATCAGCTCCTGCTGCTGCGCGGTGAAGTAAGTGGCCTCCATGTCGCCGATGATAAGGCCGGAATATTTGAATAATTCCTCGGCTTTGGAGGGGAATCCGTCCTCCAGCTCCTTACCGTCCACCGTGCCCTGGCGGTAATTCTTGTTCTGCGTGGTGCGAAGCAGAGTCACGACTTGCAGGCTCTTGTCGTCTTCCACGGCCCGGCGGATGAATTTGTACTCCCAGCGCGGCTCACCCTCGATGTACAGGATACGCGGCTTTGCCGATTCCACGTTGACCAGGCGCAGCAGGGCGTTGTTCTTGGTGTTCTCTTCGTTCTCCAGCGGCTCCACCGAAAACTGGTAGCTCTTGGCGCCGGTTCCGTCGGCTTTGAACTGAATCGCTTCGGTCTGGGGCATACCCTCGGCTTTCAGGGTAATGTAGCGAGTCGCCAAAACCTTTCCGCTGTCCCGCACCGTCAGTTTGGCTTTGCGCTGGGTGTAGCCGCGCTGCACGAAAGTGACCTGAGTGCTCAGACGGGAATCGGCCAGGGTGCGAGCCGGGGCAACCACGTCGACCAGTTCCACGTCGGGCGCGATCTTCTCGCGTCCCACGCCCACGGTGTGGACCGGGATGCGCCGCTGGCGGATGCGGGCGATGGTTTCGCGTCCGATGCCGCCGGAGTTGTCTGCGCCGTCGGTGAGCACGACCAGGGCTCCCAGCGGCAGCGTGACCGTGTCGGCCAGGGCCTGCTCGATTGCGTCGCCCAGGCGCGTGGCGCCGGATTCGCCTTTGATAGCTTCGAGCTTGTCGATGCGCTCCAGATCTTTTCCGAAGCGATAGGTCCGCACCTGGAATTTCTTTTTGAGGGCGTCGAGGACGCCGGTGTTCAGGCCGCCAACTACCTGTTGCGTGCGGGTCGATCCGCCTTCCTTGAGGCTCATGCTGCGGGAATCGTCGATCAGCAGGCTGACCACGTTCTGTTGCGGGCGCAGCGTGGCGACGCTGATGGCCGGGTGCCAGAGCATCAGCAGAAGCAGGGCCACCATGGCGGTTTGCAGCAGCCAGATTGCCGCCGGACGCAGTCCGCTCAACAGAGTGCGATGGCGGCGCACATGCCACAGCAGGCCGGCGGCAGCCGCGGCTACGGCCGCGCCCAGGAGCCAGTGCGGCCAGGGAGCCAGCAGCACGAAGTCGCCCTTCGTGAAGACGGTCTGCGGATATTTGAACAGAAATTCAAACATGGATACTGAAGTCAGCGAAAATTGCGCGGTGCCGATTCATTTAGTGGCTCATCGCATAGATGATGTAGTTGATGCCGATGCGGTACGCAAGCGAAGCGAACTTCTCTGGATAGCTGGGGTCGTCGGCCCATTCCCAAGCGTCGCCAAGATCCATGTTGAAGCAGATCGCCACCATGATCCGCCCCTTGTCGTCATAGATGGCGCGCCAGTGCGGCACGTAGCCGTCACGCTCGTAGGTGCGGAAATAGGGGCGATTGACGATGCCGGGGACCTGGAACCGCTCGTTCAGGTCGTAGAGGACGTGGAAGATTTCGTCGCCGTTCTCGATTTCCACCACCGGCCGGTCGGGAAAAACGCGGCTCATGCTGTCCATGAACACGGCCCATTCCTCGGTGCCGTGGAAATCGTCGGTCATCAGGAATCCGCCGCGCAGCAGGTACTCGCGCAGCTTCCTGCACTGCTCGTCGTTCAGCGTCCAGTGGCCGGTTTCAACGGCGTAAATCCACGGCCAGTCGAACACCTTGTCGCTGTCCAGATCCACGATCTCTTCCACCGACCGTGTATGGACGCGTGTCAGCCGGCGCACGCCCTGCACGAACTGGCGGTCGGCTTTGGGGTAGTCGATGGTCCAATAGCCGCGGTATCCCCAGAAGCGTCCGGACGGATATTTGACGCGCGCGAAGGCGTACTCGGTCTTCTCGCCCGCGTCGGTGGGCATCGCGGTGGGGCTATCTTCGTCGTCGTCGAAGGACCGCTGCCGCCGTTGCGCAAAAGTCGCGGTGAGGAAACAGAGAACCACGAGGCTCGCCGAAATCAGAATGCGCGGGCGCATGAAGGTCCTGGTTGTTGACTTCAGAATATCATACGCATGCGGAGCGGAAGCGTTTCGAAGTTAGCGTTTGAGGCCCACACCAAGCGTGTTTTTCGCGTAGGCGACGCTGCGTTCGAGGTCGATCCGCTGCTGCTCGCGGAGCGCGGCTTCGTAGGCCGCAGGCTGCTTTTCCGTGTTTGCGGTCATCATCGGCTTTTCGTACGCGCGCCCCTTTTTCACCAGCGCGAGGAAGCGCGCAAAGTCGGAGGCGGGCAGCTTCGGGAAGGCTTTCCAGAAGTCCGCTTCCAGGTACGGCAGCATCTGCGGCGGCCGCCCAGTGATGATCTCGAGCTGCATAGCCGATTGCGGGCACAGCTTGCGGAAGGTTTCGACGAATCGGGCAAAGTCAATGACGCCTTCCCCGAGAGGCACCCACATGAAGGCCGCACCGCGCGGATGCTCCCACACCACGGAATCCCGGATGTGCGTTGTCACCGCGTACGGGCCCAGAATCTCCAACGTCATCTGCGGATCTTCAAGCAGCCACATCGGGTTGCCGCTGTCCAGGCAGGAGCCGACATAGTCCTTGCCGGCGGCTTCGATCAGGTCGCGCGCCTCGCGCGCCGTCAGGTCGCCGTTGTGGTTCTCGATGGCAATTTTGACGCCGGCGTCCACCGCTTCCTGGCGCACAGCGCGAAACGCGGCGACAGTTTTCTCGATGTGCGCTTCGATCGGCAGCGGTCCGCGGCGTTCGGGGGCGCTGCCCAGGAAGCAGCGCATCGACTGCGCGCCCACGGCCTTCGCCACGCGAAGGCCCTTGCGCAGATACTGCTCCGGCGTGCCTTCCTTGGCGTTCCACGACTTGGCCGTCGAACAGACGCATCCGATGCCGGCGTCGATCGTGATTTCGCGGGCGGCGGCGAAATCGCGGACCTTCTTGAGGTGCTCCGGCTCCAGGCTTTCGTAGTCGCCAAGGCTGGAGATCTGGATCGTATCCAGTTTGAGCTTTGCAGCGTAGTCGATGAGCTGCATTGCCTTCCACTCCAGCGCCCGTATCGAATAGGCGTCCATCCCCAGCCGGATCTTTTCGCCTGCGGTGAGAAGGGGCGCGGCGGCCGCGCCGGCCGCGGCTTTGAACAGGATCCTGCGCGTCATGGTAAACCCTTGCTGAAAGAGAGCCCGGCGAAACTCACGATGCTCTGGTCGTCGATGTTCCATTGCTCGTAGCGCTCCAGCGTCCCTCGCGCTTCGGGCGCCACCCGCAGGAAAGTG
>JACXTT010003207.1_pt1 | contig 25454 bp, 18 predicted proteins | sample 9270951 | NCBI WGS metagenome assembly JACXTT01 (sample SAMN15532306, study PRJNA645909) | rock metagenome | isolation source: weathered quartz diorite | place: Puerto Rico | collected 2017-06-21
ATCCCCGATCCCCCCGCCAACTTCATCTCCAGCCCAAGGGCGGAGCCGCTCGGGATCTCACCATCCCCGAAGATGCGGTGATGTGGCCGCCAGAAGTGGAGGAGCGCCTCAAGACAGCGGCGCAGAAGGGCGAAGGCCTCTCCCTCAGCCGCTTTTCGGTGCCCACGTTGGAGTGGAGCCATCTGGAACTCCGCGCTCAGCAAGTGGATGCGCTGCCCGGGCACCCGAAGACCCTTCGGCTCTCGGGCTGGGAACGGGTGGGCAAGACTTCCGTTCCCGTCGAGTTTTGGGTGGATCCCACCTTCGGCCTCTTAAAGGAGCGCAGCCGATTGGGCGCCTTGGAAGTGGTCGTGCAGCGTGCGGAGCTGCCAGTCACCGCGGAGATGCGATCTAGTGAGGAGCTCTTTGCCCGTGCCCTAAAAACGCTGCCCGCCCACGCCTTCCTTCCCTGGCTCACGCAACTCCAGCTGAACCAGACCGCAGGCGCGCCCTTGGTGGTGATCGAAGATGCCCAATGTAAGACGCTGGCCCCAGGAAAATGGAAACTGAGGCAGGCCGCCCCTCTCACGCCTGAAGAGCTGGCTGAATTGCCCCTCACCGGAGAGCCGAACGCTGAAGTCGCACCCTACCTCCAGCCCTCGCCCCTCCTTCAATTCAAAGATCCGCTCTTCGATGGCCTCATGCGCCGCCTCGCACCGCGTTCGGGGGCCACGCGCTGGGAGCTCGCGCAACACGTCACCCACTTCGTCTTTGAATGGATCACCGACAAGGATTATTCCGTCGGATTCGCCTCGGCTTTGGAAGTCGTACGCACGCCTCGCGGTGATTGCACCGAACATGGTGTGCTCGCGGTCGCCCTCCTCAGAAAGCTCGGTGTGCCTGCCCGCGGCGCGGTGGGATGGGTGGCTTTGGACCGCACCCTAGGCCCTCATTTCTGGGTGGAGGTGCTCATCAAGGGTCGGTGGATCCCCATCGATCCCACCTTTGATCAGGCGCCCGCATCGGCCTTCCGGCTCAAGTTGGGAGAGACGGATCTCGCCGATCTCGGCGGGGTAGGCTGGGAGACGGCCCAGGTGCTGGGCGATAGCGCACTTCAGCCCATGTGGAGCGCTCCCACCATCGAAGGGGATCGACTCCGCGCACCCGACGGCCTCCAGCTCCAGTGGCCGGGTGCCCAGTGGATGTGGGTGGAGGGCGCCCTCACCCTCCGCGACTCAGGAAAACGTACTCAGTGGCGCGCCGTGACACGCCCCTCTCCCGCTCAGCTCAACGAAGCCAAATTGCTTCAATCGCCCAAGGGACTGCAGGGGTGGTGGACCGCGTCGCGCACCTTCTTCCTCGCCTTGCCGGGCACGCGGTGGATGCAGGTAGACGGCCTCCAAGAGGCCGAAGCCTTCACCCTGCTGGAGCACCTGCGGGTGGAAGCGCCTACTTCAAAGTGAGGGACACCTCGACCCAGTCGCGCACGGGATGACCATCCCGCTGCGCCGCTTGGAAGGTGCTTGCCAACACCGCTTCCATCGCCGCGTCATTCACGTTCCCACCGGGACCTTCCATCACGGTGGCACGGAGCGCGCGGCCCGCTTCATTCACGAACACCCGTAAGCGCACCTTGGCGCCCACGCCCGCTTTGGCGGGCGCTTGCTGCAGGAGTTTCGCGGGGAAGGTGCTAGATAGCGCCGGGGACGCCTGCGGCGTCGGCGCTGCGACCGCGGGCTGCGGCATAGGCACAGCGACCGGCCCCGTCACCGGGATCGACGACGGCGGAGGCACCGTGGTAACGCCCGTCGCCTTCGTTTTGGGATCCGCCTTGGCTTGCAGCGCCCGGGCCTGGGCTTCGGCCCGCTCCGCTTCGATGCGCGCTTTCTTTACTTTGGCCTGGAGTTCCGCCTCCTGAGCTTGGGATGCTTCCACGGCCCGACGCAGCTGATCTTGCTGGAGCGCATCCTTCGCCTCCGCGCGCTCTTGTTCCCAGCGCTGCCGTCTTTGTTTTTCCACCGCGACGGCCTCATCCAAATCCGCTTGGGCCTGAGCCACTTCCGCGCGGTGCCGCTGAGCCAGCGCTAATTCCGTCCGCAGAGCTTCCGCCTCCTCATGGCCCTGCCTGCGCACGCCAATCACGAGGATGGCCGCCACTGCCACCGCCGAAACGCCCATCACGACCGGCTTCATCAGGGATCGCTTGGGAGCCGGCGGCGCTTTGGCCTCCGTCAGAATGGGCACCGCTTGACTGATGGTCCAGGTCGCGGCGCGCTCCTCGGCCATGCGCTTCTCTTCTTCGGCGATGCGCTCCCGAAAGAGGGTGTGCAGAAGGAAGGCCAGGTTGAAGGTGGAAGGTGCGTAGTCCTCCTGATTCATCACCTTCCCGCTCTCGATCAGGAAGGCTTCCAAATCCGAAAAGCGGGCTTCCAGACCGATCATGCGCGCAAAAAGCTGACGCAGGGGCGAGGTGAGCTCAATGCTTTGGCTCACTGCGGCGGCCTCCAAGGCCCTCATCAGCGCCTCGGGGCTTCCCAGCGGACGCTCCTCCAGCGTGAGCATCTGCCATCCCAACAGTCCGAGGAGGTGGAGATCCCGAGCGGCGCCCTCTGCTGGGGCCTGGGTGAGCGCTTCCAGTCCGGGCATACGTTGGCTGGCGAGGGCCGCGCGCACCCCCGGGAACACCGGCACATCGAGCACCGTGACGGCTCCCTCGTAACTCACCCACACCAGCTCGGGCACCAACAGGCCGTGATCCAAGCCACAGTGATGCAAGTGATCCAAGACTTCCGCCAGATCGCGAATCACCGGCAAGACCTGATCCAACCCCAGGGTCATGCCCTGCTCGCGGCAGGCCTTGATGAGGTCCGCCAGCGTGAGGCCCGGAGCCAAGTCATACGCGATCCAAGGTTCCTCTTGGGAATGGTAGATGCGGCAATGCGGCGCGAGGCCGCGGGCCTCGCCCAAGCGCAAGCTGATCTGCACGCTCTGATCCATGCTTTCGCGCAGCCCGCGGGCGAGCAGCACAGGGTCGAATCGCCGAACCAAGGCATGGCGGCCGAAGGCGCCCCCTTCCACCCGCACCGCCCGATGCAGCGTTCCGAAGGCATCCTTCGCCAACCGCGCCGTCAACCGGTAGGAACCGAGGCGAGTCGAGGTGGAGAAGGCTGCAGGACTCATGGTCGCTCCACCACCGCCAACTGAGACGCGGCCAATTCAGAAGGCACGGGGACAGAACCGTAGGACACAACCAGGGCCTGACCTTCGCGGCTCAGCACGAAGCGCATGAACTCTTTCGCCAAGGGAGGCAACCCGTGGGCCTCGTCCGCCGCCAGGTAGATGGAGAGGGTCCGCGTGAGCGGATACGCGCCCGAGCGGATGGTCGCCAGCGAGGGCAGCACCCCTTCGGACTTGTACTGAGGCACGATGGGCAACTGGCGGACGCTCGGGCCCGCATAGTTGATGGGGCCGTAGCTGATGCCGCGAGGATCGGTGCCGGGCGCTTCCACCACTGCCCACTGGTCATCGCCCACCTTGTAGCTCTGGGTCATCTGACCTTTGCCGAGGGCATGCTCTTCAAAGAAGCTTCGCGTGCCGCTCAGGGCGTTGCGGCCGTAGGGGACGATGTCCCGGCGCCGCCACTCTCCGTGGAGCCCCAGATCCCCCCATTGATCGATGGCCACTTCCCATCCCAGATTCCGGGTCTTGGAGAAGATGCCGTCCAGCTGCTCCATCGTGATGCGCTTCAGGGGATTGGCCCGGTTCACCCAGATGGCCAAAGCGTCGTAGGCCACGACGACCTGCGTGGGGCGGTATCCGAGGGCCTTTTCCACCTGCTCCAATTCCGCAGCCTTCATCGGGCGGCTCATGGGGCCGAGCACCGTCTCTTTGGCCGCCAATGCGGGAGGCGCCGTGAGGCTGCCCTTGGACACGGTGCTGATCTTGGCGCTCGGATGGAGCTTTTGGAACTCCCCGATCCACAGGAGCAGAAGGGGATCCATGGAATCGGAGCCCACGAGCACCAGCTGGCCTTCCAGCTTCGCCATGGGCTTGTAGCTCGGCAAAGTCTCTGGTGGCTTCGCCGATAAGAGAAAGGAAGCCATCAGGATGAAAAAGAACCAGGGTCGGCGCATCGTTCCATTGAAGGCGAGCGGCGTTGCATCCGTGTGAAGGCCATGCGAAAACGCTGGCCTTCACAGGTTCCGAAAGGCGAAGGTCATGCGATCCTGGAAGGCTGGAGTTTGCCTTGCCCGATATTGCCCTGAGCTTGGTCCGCGTTTCAAAACGGTACGGCGCGCGCACCATTTTTGAAGACCTCACCTTCGGCCTGATGATGGGCGAGAAAGTGGGGCTTATCGGACGCAACGGCGCCGGCAAGAGCACCCTCTTCAAGCTGCTCAGCGGAGACGAGCAGTCCGACGGCGGCGAAGTCATCCTCACTCAAGGGCTGCGCATCGCCCGCCTCAGCCAGGAGCCCGATTTCCACGAAGGCGCCAGCATCCGCGAGGCCCTCATCGAGGCCATGGCCGATCACCGAGATCTGCTCCTCCGCCATGAGGAACTGCACCATCGCATGGCCGAAGGCACCCTCGACGACAAAGCCCACCAAGAACTCGATGCGGTGGACCACAAACTGAATGACTGGGGTTGGGATCTCGAACCGCGGCTGAAGCAGGCCCAGACCGAATGGCAGCTGGGAGATCTTGAGCGCCCGGTGGCCGGCCTCTCCGGCGGGTGGCGGAAGCGCGTGGCCCTGGCCCAGGCCTGGCTCAAGGCGCCCGACCTCCTCGTGCTGGACGAGCCCACCAACCACCTCGATGCCGAGCAGGTGGAGAAGCTGCAGGCCTGGCTCCAAAACTTCCCCGGCGCATTGCTTCTCATCACCCACGATCGTCACCTGCTCGATGCGGTGGTGGACCGCATGCTGGAGTTGGATAACGGTCGCGTGGCCAGCTACGACGGCGGCTACTCCGACTACCTGTTGCTCAAGGCGGATCAGGAATTCCGCGAGCAGCGTCTCACGGAACACATGCAGAACCGCCTCCGTACGGAGCTCGCGTGGTTGCGGCGCGGTGCCAAGGCGCGAACGCGAAAATCCAAACTGCGCATCGAAGAAGTACTGGATCTCAAGGACACCGTCGAAGACCGCACCCGCGTCACCGCGCGGATGAGCCTCGCCTTCCAAGGCGGCCAGAATCGCAGCGACGCCATGCTCTCCGGCGAGGGCGTTCGATTCGCTTATCCCGGCGGCCCCGAGCTCATGGGCGGTCTCGATTTCGCCGTGCAGCGGGGCATGCGCGTCGCGCTCCTCGGCCCCAATGGCTGCGGCAAGAGCACATTGCTGAACCTTCTGCTCGGCGGCTTGGAGGCCACTTCCGGCACTCTCGTGCGTCATCCCAAGATCCAAATCACCACCATCAGCCAGGGTCGCGGCGAATTGGAGGGGGCCCGCAGCGTCTCAGATAACCTCGCCGATCGAGCGGGTGTGGTGAAGCTCCCCAACGGCGCCACCCAGCCAGTGGTCGTCTATCTCTCTCGCTTCGGATTCTCCGCCGAGGACCAGCGCCGTGATGCCGCCAGCCTCTCCGGCGGCGAGCGCAACCGTTTGCTCCTGGCCAAGGCCATGCTCCAGCCCGCAGATCTGCTGGTGTTGGACGAACCCACCAACGATCTCGATATCCCCACCCTGCAAAACCTCGAAGAGGCCCTTCAGGGATTCCCAGGCGCCCTGCTCCTCGTGAGCCACGACCGTTTCTTCCTCGATCAGGTGGCGACTCACACCCTCGCGTGGAATCCCAACGGTGATCCGCGCTGGGAGCTCTACGAAGGGCCCCCCGACACCGTGCGCAGCCTCCGCGCCCAGCGCGCCGCGACGGCGGCTCCGAAGGCCGAAGCACCCAAGCCCGCCGCCAAAACCGAGGCGCCCAAGGCCAAAAAGCCGGGCCTCAGCCAAAAGGAACAGCGCCGATTCGTCGAAGTGGAGCAGGCCATGGAGCAGCTCCAGGTCCGCATCGCCCACCTCGATACGCTTCTCGCGGACCCCGCCGCCTTCCTCACCGCCGATGCTCCAGGGCATCAGGCGCTGAAGGATCGCGAGGCGGCGAAGTCCGATTTGGAAGGTCTGGAAATGGAGTGGCTGGAGCTCGAGGAGAAGAAGGCGCTTTAGCGCGTCCTACTTGAGCTCGCAGATGTAGTAGCAGCTGAGTACGCAAGTCTTCGTCGGCGGCGGCGGGCAGGTGTTGGACCGAGGGGTGACCTGGATCCCCATCGCCAGATATTCAACTTGCTCGGGCTGCAGAAGGCGAAGCGTCTCTTTGTTCAGTTGCAAGGTCTTGAGCGACATGGGTCCTCCTCAAAGAGGGATTTGACGGGCCGACTTCGGGCGCCTCATGGCCCTTCAGAGCATGAGGCGCTCGACGGAACGCCCTATCAGAAACGGGGCGGACAGAAGGTGCTCTGCGGAATGCACTTGATCTCGCAGGAAGCCATCACACAGGTAAACGCGCTCGGGGCCGTGCACATATCCGTCGGCTTATCCGTGCAGCGGAAATCGCGGGTGAAACAGAGCCCCTGGGTGAACCCACCGCCGCCGATCATGCCTCCGGTGATATTCCTTAGAACTTCCGTGTTTAGAACCAACTTTTTCATATTTACTCCCTGCAAAATAGCCGCATAACACGCATTACACGGCAGGTTAAAAGATTCAAAAGGCGAAAGGCCAAGGTAAGGGAATGAGGGTAGCGAACAAGGGAGATTGGGGTAAAGCGATGAATTTCGATGGCAAACCGGAAATGCGCTTCCGCGTGAAAGACTTCATCTGCTGACGGCATTTCCCTCCTGAGGCCCCGCGATGGCCGCCAGGAGACTCCATGACCCGCCCCCAAGATTTCCTCAATCAGCTTCAGATCGCTTCGCCCTGCGACGTGCCTTGGGAATCCATGACTGGCGATCACCGCACTCGCCACTGCGACCAGTGCGAAAAGAAGGTCTACAACCTGGCGAATCTCACCCGCGAAGAAGCCATGGCCCTCTTCTCCAATCCCGACGAGATGCCCTGCATCCAGCTCTGGCGCCGCGCCGACGGCACCGTTCTCACCGCCGATTGCCCCGTCGGCCTACGTCGCCTGCGCAGCCGCCAAACCCGCCCCGTCGCTGCAGCTGTCTTCGCCGCCCTGCTCGCCTGCGGCGGCGCCTATGCGCAGACTCCACGCGCCAAGCGAGGCGAGGTGGTCGCTCCCAAAACCGGCGGCAAACCCACTCGTCCGCCGAAGCCTCCCAAAATGGGAAAGATCGCCCCGCCCCCGCAGATGGTTCAAGGCGACGTTGTCTGCCCTCCCCAGCCTCAGGAGAAGAAGTAGATAGAGCCTTGTGACCGTCGTTTTACAGTGGCGAAGCCGCGCGCGACCTAGCCTGAAAAGACACCCGAGGTCTTCATGCGACGCACACTATTTCTCCCTGCATTCACGCTTACACTCGCCGCCCAGGCACCTACCGTATTGAACGCGCCCATTCAAAAGGTGCGCGTCCATCCGGATGAGGCCTGGGTAACCCGGACGGCCAAAACGAGGCTCTCAAATAGCGGGATCCACAAACTCAAATTCTCTCAGCTTCCCGGCGGATTGACTCTCGATGATCTGCGCATCCAAGCGAAGGGCCCCGAAGGTACTCGCCTCGGCGAGATCTTGGTGGGGCCAGATCGGCACATCGTTCCTGAAACGCCTGAGTCGAAATCTTTGCTGGCAAAGCTAGAGGGGCTTCAACAACGCAAAAACCTCCTCACAGGGCAGCAACAAGCTGCAACCAAAGCACAAGAATTTTTGGACCAATTCCAATCCAGCCTCCGCTCGGATGCAGGTCGTCCACTACCCTCTGCCACTCAATTGCTTGATTTGAATCGGGGGCTTGAAGGTCGTGTGGCCGAATTGGCTGCGCAAAGCGAGTGGCGCGCCAAAGATTTGGAACGACTCGAAAAGGAGATGCATGAGCTCGAAGGCAAGTGGCAAAAGCTCCGAGGTGAATTGGATACCAATCCCAATCCGAGTCAGGTCACCGCAGAGTTAAACCTGCCTCAGAGCGGAGAAGTGGAAGTGGAACTGAGTTACCGGACGCGCCAGGCGCGATGGAAGCCCGCCTATGAAGCCCGCCTCTCCTCAAATGGTCAAAGCATGGAGCTCGTGCTGTTCGCTTCAGTCACGCAATCAAGTGGTGAATCCTGGGAAAATGTGCAGATCGAACTCAGCAATAGCCAGCCCAGTCGAGTGCAGGAGCTTCCCCAATTCAAAGCCTTCCCAAAGCTCGCCTGGAAAGCCCCACTTCCGATGCCTGTCGCGACCGCGGTTGTGGAAGTAGTTGGCTACTCCGCAAGTGTAGATAAGACGGAAAGCCGGTCAGCGGCCAATTTTGCTTCAGATCTATCCGGCCCCCGGTACACGCCACCCGCACCAAAGCCTATGCCCGCATTGGAACCTGGCGCGCCAGTACTGGAAGAGGCCAAGGGTCTCGCACGCACATGGTCACTGGAAGGTGCAAAAGTGGTTCCTTCTGATGGCGATGCTCACCGTTTCCGGGTCCTCGATGAATCCATCAAGCCGACGCTGCAATTGGTGGTGGCACCCCGGTTGGACACCACGCCCATACAAGTCGTGAGGTTCGAGGCACCAGGGCGCATTCCCCTTTTCCCAGGCGCGCCGATTTCAAGATCCGTCGGAAGCATCCGCCTAGGCCAGGGGATCCTCCAGATTCCCCCTGCTAACCAACCATTTGAATTAAGCTTCGGACCTTATGAAGGCGTGCGCGCCAGCTTCCAAAAACTATCTGAGCGCACGCCATTCCGAATGACGAAGCTCCACACCGTTCAGCAATCAGATGGAAGGCAGACGCGCCAATTCACCAAAGAGGAGGTTTTGGCCAATGACCCCAACCCCCGTTGGGAAATCCAAGAGCGGATTTCGCTCGCCAACGATAGCTCTGAAGAATTGACTGTCGAAGTATTGGATCGAGCAGTCCAAACCCAGCATGAATCCGTCACCGTGGAACCACTGGAAGGCGCCACTCCGCCCACCCGCGAAGTATCACCCGGCGTGAATGCCTGGTTGGTTCGTATCCCTGCCAAAGGACACGCTCAAGTCGATCTCGGCTGGTCCATCCGCGCACCAAAGGAAGGCGAATTGTTGGGTCTTCGTGAGCTTGGATTCAACTAAGCTCGGGGAGTTCATCGCTTCGTTAGGTTTTAGTACGGTACCCCCCTCATTTACCCTGAGACGCTCAACCTCTGGAGCCTTGATGCGACCCCTTCCGTTCCTTCTCCCCACCCTCACCCTGTGCCTCACCGCTCAGGATGCCCAATTGCTCAAAGCCCCCATCGCCAAGGTGCGCCTGCATCCGGATGAGGCATGGGTCACACGCATCGGCCGGGCGCGCGTGGAGGAGGCCGGCTTCCAGCATTTCGAGATTCGTAACCTTCCCCCCGGCCTCCGCTTGGAGGATGTGCAGGTCAATGCCAAAGGCCCAACGGGCACGCGCCTAGGGGATGTCAGCCTGCGGGCGGATGTGCGCACCGTGACGGAAACGCCGGAGTGGAAGAAGCTGGAATCGGAGAATGAGGCCCTGCGCGACAAACAGGACACGCTGGAAGCCCAGCGTGATGCGCTAAGACAGGAGCAGGCCTTCCTCAAATCCTTGCAGGCCACTCACGCGCAGGAGTTGAGTGCCCGCATGACCTACACCCTGCCTCAGGCCCAATCCCTGGCCGAGTTCGGAAAGAGTCTGCAAGCGCGGATGGCCTCTCTGATCCAACAGGAGAAACGCGCCCAGCGGGATTTGGAGCAGCTCAAATTGGAGCAAGTACGAGTTCACGCGGAGATGGACAAGCGACGTGGAGAACAACGCACCGCCCCCACCGCCATGAGCGTCGAGCTCAATCTTGCGACGCCGGGTCCCGTGGAGCTTGAGCTGAGCTACCGGCAGACCCAAGCCCATTGGCGACCTGTTTATGAGGCGCGCCTGAGCGAGGATCGGAAGCACCTGGGGCTGGCCATGAATGCCGCCATTACGCAGAACACCGGCGAAAGCTGGAGTGGAGTGAAGGTGGAGATCAGCAACGCCCGTCCCAGCCGCGGGCTGGAGGTCGCGAGCTGGGGAGAGGCTCAGATCGTGTCAGCCATGCCTCCCAGCCCGCCCCCACCTCCCAAACCAATCATGGAGGAAAAAGCCATGGCACCGGCTGCCCAGGTGCTTGCTGGCGGTGCATCCAACGCCATGTACACGCGGGCCGTCGCAGATGAAGCGGTAGTTGGAGCGGTCACCGAGGACGCGTCCATGACAGAGGAGGCCAGCGGGCTCGCGGCCACCTGGACCCTGGAAGGTGCAAAGGATATTCCCAGCGATGGCGAGCCCCACCGCTTCCGCGTTCAGAGCCGGGAGATTGAGCCCAAAATCGCCTTGTTCGCGGCCCCCCGTCTCACCATCGACGTGCAGCAGATCGCGCGATTTGAAGCCCCTTCCAACTTTCCCCTCTTCCCCCGCGCCTCCGTCACCCATTACGTGGGCGGCCAACGGCTGGGTCAGAGCCAACTGATCCTGCCCACGGCAGGCCAATCCTTCACGCTCGGATTCGGTCCCTTCAAACCTATGCGCGCCAGCTTCCACAAGCTCGACCATCGCGAAGACACCGTGGGCACCTTCAGCAAAGAGCATCAGTGGACGCTGAAGGATCTGATGGAGGTGGCCAACGATGGCGCCGAGACCATGGAGGTGGAAATCCAGGACCGCATGCTGAAGTCAGAACAAGACACGGTCAAGGTGGCCCACTTGCCGGAGACGACCCCGGGATTCCAGGAGAAGATCCCTGGGGTGCGCACGTGGACACTCATGGTGCCTTCCAAGGGCAAGGCCTCCGTCACCGTCGCCACCCAGGTGCGCAGCCCGCTAAACCTGCCCCTGCAAGGCCTGGATTAAGAACTCAGAGATTTCCTCCGCGCGGTTAGAAAGCCCGCCCCATTCCTTTATTGTTCACTCGAGCCTATGCTTGCCGAGCGATCGACCGACTCATTCTCACTTCCCTTCCTGGAGAGAGGCGAGCCTCCTCCCCTGCATTGGAGTCTCTATGATTTACGCCTCGTTCCTCGAAACCATCGGCCGCCCGCCCATCGTGCGCATCAACCGCCTCGCGCCCTCGGGCATCGAGATGTATGTGAAGGTCGAAGCCTTCAATCCGGGCGGATCGGTGAAGGATCGTTTGGCGCTCGCCATCATCCTGGATGCTGAGGCCCGCGGGGATCTCAAGCCCGGACAGATGGTCGTCGAAGCCACCTCGGGCAACACGGGCATCGCGCTGGCCATGGTGTGCGCGGCCCGCGGCTACCCCTTCGTAGCCTTCATGGCCGAGACGTTCTCGATCGAACGCAGGAAATTGATGCGGGCCTATGGCGCAAAAGTCATTCTCACGCCCGCAGCTGAGCGGGGCAGCGGCATGGTGCGCATTGCCGAGGCCTACGCTAAAGAAAAAGGGGCTTTCCTCGCCCGCCAATTTGACAATCCGGCCAATCCGGCCTACCACCGGCAGACCACGGCGGCCGAGATTCTGTCGGACTTCGCCGGCCGCCGGCTGGATTGGTTTGTCACAGGCTGGGGCACGGGAGGCACGCTGACGGGTGTGGGCGAGGTGCTGCGAACCGCGAGGCCCGAGGTCAAAGTCGTAGCCACGGAACCCGCCCCAGCAGCCTTGCTCAAAGGAGAGGAATGGCACCCTCACAAGATTCAAGGGTGGGCTCCGGACTTTGTCCCCAAGGTGCTCAATAAGGGCGCGGCCCACCAATTCCTCACCGTTTCAGAAGCTGCAGCCCGGGATACCGCCCGCCTGCTCGCGGAGAAGGAGGGCATCTTCTGCGGTATTTCAGCTGGGGGGACCTTCGCCTCTGCCCTGGAAGTCGCCAAGCAAGGGAAGCCCGGCGACGTCATCCTCGCCATGCTCCCGGATACGGGAGAACGCTACCTCTCGACCTTCCTCTTCGAAGGGGTCAACGAGGGCAGCGACGAGGGGTGAGGCAAAATAGGGTGAGAGCGAGTCGATTTAAGAGCTTCCGCTTCGGAATAAGGACTTCGTGTACTCTGGGGGCTCATTCCCGGATGAGATGATCCCCATTCCGCAAGTTTCGTTGATGCGAGTGTGTCCTATGCTCCTCTCACCGCGTGTATTCAGAATGGCCTTGGCCTGCTCGGGGGTGCTTCTTATAAGCCCTTACATGCAGGCCCAGAGCCCTGCACCGCGTCCCTGGGTGCAGGGGATCGGCCTCCATGTGGAAGAGAAGGGCCAGTGGCGCACTCAGGTGATGCTTCCTCCGGATTTCCTCCCGGGGCCGCCAGCCTCAGCCGTCCTCCCGTCTGAACTCAAATGGGCACCAACCCCTTCGGTGCTCATGCACTTCAAACAACTTAGGCCGGGCCTGCAGCAGATGGTGGACCTTTCGGGGGGCCTGCCAGCGACACTACTCCCTTCTGCAAGCCACGGATCCCGAGCAGGCTTCTATCTGCACATGGCCCAAGGCTGGTTGAAGAACGGGTCTGCGGTGTTGGAGCCCCTCGCTCAACGGGAGGCTTGGGTGCTCCATTTCGGCCGCCTCCCCGCAGAGGTCGGGGGAAAGCGCCAGCGCGTAGGAGGAACAGCGGTTTTCGTTCCAGGAAAGCTGCCCGGACGCAACCGCCTGGCCCTCGAACTCGCCAGGGTGAACCCTCTCTCCGTTGGGGTGCGTAGTCGCAAGGTGGAAGTGAATGTGCCTGGCAAGGGCACCCTAAACCTGGAGGCCATTCGCGGGATTGGCGGCGTGCTCTACCTTGCCGAGCGCCCAGAAGGCATGTGGCTTTTCGATCGCGAATCACTCGCCATTAGCGTGCTTGGAGGCGACCACGAGAATGGATTGGGAAACCGCCCCCGTTGGGTGGCAGAAGCTTTATCCGGAGAAAAGAAGGAGACCTTGGCAAGCCTTTGGATCATTCCGAAACTCACGGGGGCCAAAGCCTTTGAAGACGGTTTCTCGAAGATCAAAGTAGTGAACGGGTCGACCACCGCTTTTCTGGGGGCTTCGCCTCGATCGTCCGCGCTTACGTTCGCGATGGGGGGTGGCCCCGTAGCCTCCTTGCTTCGGGCGCTCACCGAACCGAGCGAGCCCTACGATCTATTAGCTGCCCCAGATCGCGACGCGGGACGAAAGGCCATTCAGGCTGATCTGAAAGCGCTCGTCCCCATGTTCCGGCCAGAGTCCCTAAACCTCAGCTGGTTCGGGTGGACCGCGGGCGGCGAAGCCAAGACCGAGGATCCGGGCATGAGCCCAAGCCTCGCGGCAGCGGTTCCACTGCAACGCGGCAAATCAGCCGAGGCGGCGCAAGTGCTCCGACGCCTGCTGCCACGCCTATTCAAAGGCACTCCCGAGACGCGAAAGATGGGAGGCATTGAGATTATGCGGGTGCGCACAAACCAAGCCTTCGCGCCAAGCTGGGCCATCGTGAAGGAAGTCCTGGTCGTCGGGTTCAGCGATGAGGCCGTCGGAGGTGTCGTCATGGGCCTCGCGGGGCAGGCGCCCACCCTTTCAGACACTCCTTTGCAGGGCTGGGGCGCCGCTGCCCTCGACGGTGATCGGCTTACCCAGGCCATGGAAAAACTGCTCGTGACCTACCTCGCCACCTTTTCCAAAGAACAAGGTCAAGGCCGCTCCCTCACCGCTGACGAGGCCGCCGCCGAAACGGCTGCGACCTTTGGCCCCTTTTTCGGCGTGCTGAAGCACATGGGGAAAGTGACTCTGCAGTTGGATTGGAAGCCTTCCGGTATCGAACTCGGCCCGCGCTGATTCCTCCCTTCTTTGCTGTGCCCTTGTCCTTGGTGAGCCGATGCGTTCCCTTTCCAATCTGAGCATTCCATTTCGCCGTTTACGCGCCGCAGGCCTGGCCGTCATGGCGCTTTGCCTCCTGTTGCCATTGACGGGGTCCAACCCTCCGAAGTCAGCCGAGGCACCGTGGATCGAGGGCGATTGGCCGCGGGCCTTCGCCACACCGCGCCCCACCCTGCCCGGCCAATCCTCATGGCTGGAGGGCACCCGCCCCATTCCTCAGGATCTCCGGGTCCGCATCCATCGCGTGAAGGAGCCAGAGAAACTTCTCCGCCGCCTCCTTGGCGGCCCCACTGAAGAGGGCCTATTCGAGACGACGCTGGGATCGATGGATCCATTCGACGTGCTCCGCGAAGCATTCCTATGGAGCGGCCGGCGCACTTTCGTCACCGCGCATCGCACCGCCACTCGAGGTTTGCGCGATACCGCTCGGGAGATCACCCGCCTTCAGCAACCCGCGAGCACGCCATCCACTCCGCGAATGGGCAAGCCCCTTCCCCTGCAAAACCACCCGGACCTCGAACTGGTCGCAGAGTTGGCGCCCACCTCTCCCAGCGGCCAGCCCAACGCCCTCGTGCTTCCCGCCCAGAGCGCGGGCGTCTACATCGTTGAGTTGCTCAGCGACACCGACACCTCCTACGTGCCCTGGCTGGTGACGGATCTCGCCCTCCTCGGGGACCAGGATGGAGGTCGCCTTCGCGTTTCAGCGGTGCTCGGCCGCGATGGCGCTCCCGCCAAAGGGGCTAGTTTCCGAGTCTATGAGAATGGACAGATCACCGATCTGCCCGCCACCGGCGAAGGCACGGCCCAGGTGGATGCGACGCCCGGCGTGCGGCGGGTCATCTGGGCGAGCCAAGGTGCGAGCCATGCGCTGATGGCCATCGAGGGCACAGGCGCCGCGTCCCCCCGCCAGCGGGTGTACGCCTACACGGATCGCCCCCTCTACAAACCCGGGCACGAAGTGCAATTCAAGGCCTTTGTTCGCCGCGTGAACCAAGGCGAAAACCAGATCCCCAAGATCTCTGGGCCACTCGCCTTTCAGGTGGTGAACCCCGAAGGAGAGGTGCTCGAAGAGGGCAAAGCCAAACTCCTCAATGCGGCGACAGCGAGCTACGGGGGTGCGTTTACGCTGCCCGAAGAAACGGCGCCGGGCCTCTACCGGATCCTGATTCAAGGGCTGGAAGGCCAGGCGATGGCGGAATTCCGGGTGGAGCATTTTATTAAACCGACCTTCGCCGTCTCCGTGGAAACCCCTTCCGCCCGCGTCGGGCTCGGCGACACCCTCGATTTTAAAATTCGCGCGCGCTACTTCCATGGCGCGGCCCTCGAGAATGCCAAAGCCACGTGGTACCTCTACCTCGTGCGCCCCGCCCGATTCAGCCCCTGGGGAGATGAGGCCGGACCGGTTCCCGAATTGAAGGAAAGCGGTGAAGTGACCTTGGATAATGAGGGAGAGGGCCACCTCGATCATCTTCAAGCCAAGGAGGAAGGGCTTTGGCGCCTGGTTGTGAAAGCCGAAGACGGTTCGGGACAGCGTAATCAGGGCGCGGGCCAAGTGCGCTGCGCCAAGGGCGATCTCGTACTCCTGGTGGAGACGGATCGCGAGCTGATCGCGCCAGGCCAGCCCTTCAAAGTGAATGTCCGCGCCATGGATCTAGATGGGAAAGAGGTCCAAGGCGTAGCCATTCAGATCAAGGCATGCACTCTCCTCAGGCAGCCCGGCATGGATGGCTGGGTGTGGTCGTCCAAGCATCGTCCCGGCGAGGTCCTCTCCCAGGCCGCAGGCCCGGCTGCGACCCTTTCCATTCCTAAAGCGGGACTGCATTTGATCCTGGCCGAAGCCACCGATCGATCGGGACGCAAGGTGGAGGGACTAAGGCCCGTCACCGTCGTCGCCGAAGGTACGCCGCTGCCGCTCACCGATGCATTGAAAGCTTCCGCGGATCGCAAAGAGTACGCCCTTGGTGACACGGCCCGCATCCTCGTACGGCTGCCCAGACCAAACCTCACCCTGCGCTGGTCCGTGGAAAACGAGACCGTGGTGGAGCGGGGCTCCCGAAAAGTCGCGGGCACGAGCACGCTGGTGGATATCCCGCTCAAGGCTGCGCATCAGCCCAATGCCTGGGCCGTCTTTGAAGTCATCGCCGAGGGCGCCCACCAGGTCGCGGAAGTCCCTCTTCGCGTGCCGCCTCTGGATAAGCGCCTTCAAGTGAAGGTGCAACCGGATCGCGCGCACTACCAACCCGGCGACACGATGAAGCTTTCCCTCGAAGTGAAGGACCGCGCCGGGCAACCCGTAGCGGCGGATCTCTCTGTGAGTGTCGTGGATGAGGCCATCTACGCCCTATGCCCAGAACTGCATCCGGAACCCTTCAAGTTCTTCCACCCCAGCCGGCGTCACATCGTCGTGCATACGGGCAGCACCGAGTGGAGTTTCTACGATCTCATGCGCCGCGCGCGTCCCAGTTGGAGTTTGCGCCAAACTCGCCGGGGCGAATTCAAGGTGGATGACGAAGCCCGCAAGAATTTCAAAGATACGGCCTTGTGGGTGCCCTTTCTCGCCACGGACGCTCAAGGCGTCGCGAATACGGAAGTGGTCCTTCCCGACAACCTCACCGCCTGGCGCGCCACCGCGCTCGCCATGAGCGCCAGCACACAGGTGGGAGTGGGACGGTCGAGCCGCCCCTCAAGCAAGCAGATGCAGGTGACTCTCACCTTGCCTCGCACCTTGGCCCTCGGCGAAGAAAGCCGCGCCATCGCGCTGGTGCAAAACCTCTCCGGCCATCCCATTAAAGGTCGCATTCAAGTTGAGGCGAGTGGCGGAAAACTCACCGGCCCTTCCGAAGGCAACTTCGAACTGCAGGACCGGGGGTCGTGGCGTTTTAGCGTGCCTCTCTCAGGTTTGACGCCAGGTGTCCTGAAGGTCCAAGCCAAAGCGCTGGCCGAAGACATGCACGATGCCGAAGTGAAGTCGCTGCAAGTCACAGAAGCCCTTCAGCCCGCCTACCTCTCGGGCAGCGTACGCCTCGACGGGGGAAGCCAGACCGTGGAAATCCCCCTCCCGCCTCACGCCAAGGGCAGCGCCATGATCCTCTTCACTCCGGCGCAGGGGCTCGAGTCCCTCATGCAGCCTTCTCTGCCCTACCTCATCCAATATCCCTATGGATGCGTAGAGCAGACCCTTTCGAGCTTCATGCCCAATGTGCTCATCGAGGATCTTGTCCAGCGCAAGCTCTCGCCTCCCATCCCTTGGGAGCGCTTGAAGGATCTGCCCGCCCACATCACCGAGGGCACTCTGAGAGTGACGAACTTCCAAATGCCTAATGGCGGCTGGGGCTGGTGGGAGCCTGAGCATGGGGGGACCATGAATCCCCACACGACGGGCTACGCCATCCAGAGCTTCGCGGCCCTCAAACGGCTGGGACATCCCGTGAATGAATCGGCTTACCGCCGCGGTTTAGCTGCGGGGACCCTGCTTTTCGGGCAGCTCGCCTCACGCGCGGATGGCGGTCAAGAGGATGCTGCATCAGATGCGGCCTTCATGATGCTTTCCCTTTCCCTCGCCCAAGAGCCTGTGGCGGGAATGCTGGATCAATGCGCTGCCAAAACCTTAGAGGGCCGATGGAAGGGCGAACATGTGCTCGCCATGCTCGCCTTGGCAGCTGCGGAGACCAAGCACCCGAAGGCCCCCGAACTCCTCGCGGCCCTCGAAAAAGTCGCTCACCTTCGAAATGGGGTCGCCAGTTGGGAAGGCCGCGCCGGGTCGGATTATTCGGGCGGCGATATCCTCCCCACCGTTCATGCGCTCAAGGCCCTCTGCCTCTTGAGGCCCGCTTCTCCTCTGATCCCAGCGGGCGAGCGATTCCTCGCCTCCCGGTTCAAGGGACAGGGATGGATCTCGACGTGGACCACCTCCCAAACGCTGAGCCTTCTCCCCTACCTTGCGAAAACGAGAACGCTCGCGTGGTCTGCGCCGCCGATCAAGGTGGCCATCGAAGGAGGGCCTACCCTCGACTTCAAAACGCTCCGGTATGACGGGCTCCCCACCTGGGAAAGCCGCGTGCTGGGGCCTGCGACGTATCGGATGGGCCGCGCTTCAAAGGTCAACCTCACAGCCACGGGCAGCGGCACCCTTGTATGGACCTACGCCTACCAAGTGTCCGGAGCAGCATCACCGATTCCCCGCGCAGGTCTCGGCCTCGATGTGACCCGTCAGATTTGGAAACTGCAGCCGCCACCCGTTGGTTCCCAGGATGGGAAAGGATGGATCCGCCAACCTTGGACAGGCGCGCTCAGCGTGGGCGAAGAGGCTTGGATGGAAGTGGACCTCGCAGGCACCGGGCAATACGGAATGCTCGAAGTGCCCGTGCCCGCCGGAATGGAAATCTTGTCGAAGTTCGATGACTTGGTAGTCGATGGAGTCGCCCAAGGCGCCACAGCAGCCAAGGGTGTGCGCATGGAGGTACACCCGGATCGGGTGTGCTGGTTCTTCCCCCGGCTCGGGCCTACACGCCAACACGTGCGCCTCTGGATGCGCGCCACCCTTCCAGGCACCTACACCTTCCGTTCCGCCCGAGTTCAGCTCATGAGCGATGAATCACGCTGGGCCACATCGGATGCGCTGCCCCTTCGCGTCCAAGACAAGGAGGCCCGATGAATCTCTTCCGGCTGATCCTTCCCATCACAGCTGCCCTTGCACTGGGCGCGCAGGCTCCAGCGCCCTCCCGAGCCATCAAGCCTGCAATCGTGCCCAAGTCGCCCTACCGAATCCTCATCCACTCGCCCTTGGCCGGGTGGACCCTCGCCCCTTCAGTCTCTTTTGACGCCGAAGTACAAGGTCCAGCAGGGTCGGCAACAGAGGGCCAAAACAGACTCCTCCTCCAAAGCTGGATCAACGGGACGTTTGAAGAGCGCCCCGTGCAAACGGGAGAGCGCATCCCCTTCACGATCCAGCCCGTGGGGGGCGAGAATCGCATCGAACTTCGGCTGGCGGGAACCAAGGTCAGCGCCATCCGGACCTTTTGGGGAAAGAGCGCGGTCGAGCGTCTGCGCATTCGCCTCGTGCAGGCCCGCTCCGACGAATTCTGGTATCGAACGCCGTATGGCTGGCTCGAAGTGGTCGAGCCTGATGGCTCGGCGCTCACTTCAGGATCCACTCCCTCCGGAGGGCACGGAAGCTGGGATTGGTACTCCCACGCCCAGCCTCCTGCCGGTACCTGGACCCTGCGTTGGAAGTACAATCTCAACGATTCCGATCCCAATGCGAGCACGACTGCGGGCTCCGCCGAGGGATTTGGGGATTGGGGACAGACCGGACTCGAAACACCGGATTCATCTCAGGACACCTCCATGGGCAAGGGCATCTATCGTGGAAAGGTCTACATCGAAGTCGTGCTGGATGCGGGAACGGACCGCGAACAACGCTGGATCTTCGACAGGCTCTTTCTCCCTGGTCGCGCTCAGATCACGCTCGGGAGCTTTGATATCGCGTGGTAAGTCGAGACGTGATCGAACAGCATCCCTCTAAATCCGCAAAATGGTTTCTGAGTGCAGCGAGCTGCGCCTTTGCACTCTTCGTGCTCTTTGTACCGGTTCGACATGAGGTCTTTCTCGAATACTCCGAGGGCAATCCCATCCAGCGAATCGTTCTAAGAAGCCGCTCCCTCCTTGGTCTGAAATGCAACGGCTGGGGCGCGCGCATCGAGGGTAATCCGGTCTGGGGTGGACCTGGCGAAGGGTTCTATCCCGCACCAACCCGGCCCGTTCACGTTTCAGTGCGCGCCTGGCCTGGCTATTCGCAGAGTTTGCAGATCTCCCCCATCACTGCCTCTCAGCAAGGGACGCTACGAGACAGAAGCGAGCGCGAGACCTTTCGGGCCTGGTTCATCGCCCTTCTTGAACAACAGCTGGATCGATGCAGCCCCTCCTGGGAGCCCGCTCAGCGAGATTGCGCGGGGCTGCTCCGTTTCGCTTTTCATGAAGCCTGGGGGCCCCACACACCGGAATGGAGGGATCGATTCGGTTTCCAGGGCCCTCCCCCCGCCCGAGATCCCTCGCCTTCCCTTGGCGGGCCTTGGCGCAATGGCTTCCCTACGCCAGAGGGATGGCGCCCCTTCGCCAAAGGCGCGCTGTTGCGGGATCTGGCATGCATCCCATTGAGCCGGGAGATCTCCGAAGCGCGGCCTGGCGATCTTCTGTTTTTCTCCAGAGCGGGCGCTCACTCCCAACCCGATCACGCCATGGCCTTCGTGAGGCCAGATGCGGATGGGCAGCCCATGCTCCTCTACCACACGGGCCCCGAAACCAGCGGAAGGACTCCCAATGAAGGCGAAGTGCGGAGGGTGCGCGCGGATGAGCTCCTCCATCATCCCGATCCAACCTTCCGCCCGACTTCTGAGAACCCTGCGTTCATCGGCGTGTACCGCTGGCGCGTCTTGATGGATGAAGAGTGATACCCCTGAAGCGAGTGCTCATCGCAGCCGCCTTCATGGGCACGATGATGCTTTCAGCCCAGTCCCCGACACCGACCCTGGAACCTGGAGAGGGTCTTGCTTTTCTCTCCGAGGAAGGGGCGGTGAGCACTGCGGGCGACGCGTCTAGAGAAGCACCCATGGGCAGTCTCGCCAAACTGGTTTGGTTGCGATTGGAAGGAGCAGATTGGCTCGCCCGCGGCGTGGAATTCCACTGCACGGGCTCCTGGCATGGCATGAGCTGCTGGAACCGCGAAGGGCACGGTCAAGTGGATCTCGAAAAGGGGATCAACGTGAGCTGCAACCTCGCCTTCCTCTGCTGGGCGCGCGAGAGCCTCGATCGGCACCGCGCCCAGCATGGCGAAGATTGGGCACGTTCACGCGTGGGAGCCGCGTTCCGCCCCTTTCTTGGTGCTCGGGGGATGACTGAAGGGCAGCCAATCTTTCTTGGAGCGGCCTGGGTGGGGGATGGGGATTTGCTCCGCACGTCTCCCGAAGCTTTCCTCCACTGGCTTCGATCTCCCGAGCAATCGACCTTGCTCACCTTTCTCGCTGCCCACATGGAAACCTCCGAAGGGTGGTGGATGAAGACGGGTACCGGTCCAGTCCCTGGGAGGGCAGGTCTAACCAGCGCTTGGGTGGCAGGAGGAAACGGCGCTCGGCTCGCGGTGCTCCACCTCCCTGAAGGACGGGGTAAGGCTGAGGGGCTCGCCCGCTTCCGCGCCTTATGTATGTCCGTACCTGCGACCGAGGACATTCCCGCACCGTTCTGGATTGGCGACCCTGATCAACTGCCAAACTTGGAAGCTCCCCTGGCTGCCGCCCTCGAAGGCACAGCGGCCTATGGTCCTTGGCTGAAGGGAGCGTGGCGAATCCAACTTCATCTCGATGCGGCCTCCTTCGAACGGGCCACCGGCGCCCCACCTCAACGCGCCGCTTCCTGGGTGGGAAACACCCTTCATCTTCGGCCTTGGGATCAACTTCGCCGTAGGGATCTCGGTGGAGTGCTCCGCCATGAATTGGTTCACCGCCGCCTCATGGGCAATCGGCTGCATCGATGGGAGGAAGAGGCTCGATGCATATGGGCTGAATCGCACACTCGGCCTCCTGCGGCTTGGCCATCCACGCCGGAGGCGCACCTGCAAGATCGGCTGGATCTCGCCCTCTCTCGAGGTACCACCGAAAGCCAGACCTGGGCCTATCGCTGGCTTCGCGCCTGGGTGGAAGGAAGGCCGACCCCGCCTCCTCCAGAGCCGCCAGCCGCGGAGAAAACGCAGTGGCAGCCTCTACCAGCGACAGATCTCACTTCGGCCGAACGTCGAGTGCGAATCACGTGGCCTGAAGCGAGGCTTCCGAACCACATGTCCGTCAACGGCAAGGAGCTCGCCATGGATCCCGGCGAAACCCGAGTTTTTTCGGGGCGCGTTCAATTGGGTGGCGATAGCCCCGTTCCCGAGCTCGAAGGTCGCGTAGAACTGAAGCGCACCTCCTCCGGATGGGCGCTCACCTGGGAGACCCTCGAAAGCACTTGGATCGCCGCAGCCCTTGCAGGAGAGCTTGGACATGCCCCCTTTGAAGCCAAGCGGGCATTGGCTTCGGTACTCTCCCAATGGTTGAAGGGACACCGCGAAGGGCAGCATGCAGATGGAGACCTGTGCCCGCTCACGCACTGCGCAGTGGTGCGCGGGCTGCCGAAGGATGAGGATCTCCGTGCGGCGAAAACAGCACCGCTTCTCAACCTCGACCCCCAGTGGGCCTTCTTCACAGCCTCCGCTGGAGGCGTTTCCCTGAGTCCTCACGAGGTTTGGGGAAGCGGACCGGATATCCATGGTTCTGCTTCCGCGGTCCATGGAGATGCATGGGCCACCTGGGATCGCACCCTCACAGCCACTCAAGTCCAGCGATTGAAACAGGCCGTCCGACCCGGCGCGAAACCTGGGCAACGCATCCTCTTCCTTGGTCCGTCCGGCCCTTACCCCATCGAAAGCCTCCGCATCACCGCGGGTCGGCTCTTTGGCTGGACCACTTGGCCGAGCAATGTGTGTGAAGGAGAAAATCTGCCAGATGGATCCATTCATTTGCGCGGCCACGGCTGGGGCCACAACGCAGGCCTCTGCCTCGCCACCGCCATTCAACGGGCCAGTGAGGGATGGCCTGCTGAGCGGATTCTTGCGGAAGCCTTTCCCCCTGATTCTCTTGCTTCGGGGGAGGGCCACCACTGATTACCTGAGGCATACTGGTCCCCATATGCCCCTCCCCAGTCGATTCCTCGCCCGCCTGCGTCGGCTCCCCATGCGCCTTCGCGGCAAGTTGTCGGGCGGTACGGAAGGATTGCACCCGAGCACCGTGAAGGGGGCAGGTCTCACCTTTGTGGAGAACCGGCCCTACCAGTACGGCGATGATCCCCGCTTCATCAATTGGCCCCTGACCGCACGCACGGGCGAGCCAGTGCTGAAGCGCTTCGAGGCGAGCCGCGAGCTGATCGTATGGCTCGTCATCGATCCGAGCCCATCCATGTTTTTAGGGGATCCCGTCTCGCCGCTCCGCTGGGCGCTGGAGCTCTGCGGCGCGGCCTTCGCCACCATCCAAGCCTCGGGCGACAAGCTCGGCCTCATCGTGCCCGGCGATGCCCGCACACCAGCACTGCGGCTCGCACCCAAGCGCGGTCGGGTGAACGGACTGCGTGTGCTGGAAACTCTGGCGGAACGCGGCCCATCCATTCCCCGCCCCGAAGATTGGCGCAGCGCCCTCGGCCACTGGGGCGAACATGGCCGTGGCCATCGCCTTTGGCTGATGAGCAATGGCGCAGGTCTCCAAGGCCTCGCTCCAGTACTCAAACCGCTCGCGGTCCGACATCGCGTGGTGTGGTTCCAACCTCAGCTGCCCCAGACTCGGCGCGCCATGCATTGGCCCGACCCCGGCTTCGTATCGGGCATTGAGAAGGTGCAGTGGCCCATCGAAGAGGATCCCGTTCAACGTCTCGCCGCCTGGCTCAAGGGAGGTGGGGCGTGACGCCGAAACTCTGCAGAGCCACCCTCCTCTTCGCTGCGGTGTCATTAGTGGCCGCACCGCAGTGGAAGGCGCCGAAAGAATTGCGCTTCGGCCGCATGGAGCTTCTGGAGCTGCGGGAGGAGGATCCCAACGCCAAGCCACTGCTGCGTCCTCAGCTGGATGACAAGGTCGGCTCCCTCCGTCTGAGGAGTTTGGAGCCCAGCCCCGATGGACGCGGATGGCGATTCCAGGTGCAAGCTTTCGAGACCGGCACAGCTGTGATTCCCGCGCTGGATCTCGGAGACGGCCGGCGGGCGCCGGAGCTGCGTCTCGCCGTGCCGCGTTCCACGCCCTTCGGCGCACCCTGGATGGGGTGGGGAGGCGGACGGGAGGACCAACTTCCCCTCATCCCCTTCCCGCTTGGTTGGGCCCTGCTCGCGGCCTCTCCTCTGCTGTTGCTCGTCTTCGGCATCCTTTGGCTATGGCGCCGCGGCGCACCAGGCCGTCAACGTGCACACGCACGGCACTCCTTTCAAAAGGCCTGGCCTCCGAAGGCCGGCCGTGAAGGATTGGACCACGCGCATCAAGCAGGCCGCACCTTGCTGGCGACCCACTGCGGCGATGAGGCCATGTCCTGGGGAGCCGATGATTTTCAGGCCCGTGGATTCGACCCTTGGGTGCAATGGGTGAAGAGTCTGGATGCCGCGCGCTTCGGGCGCACCACGCCGCCCTTTCCGCCCATTGATACGTTGCTTCAAAACCTCGAAGCGCGAAGCCATGACATCCCTGGCGCGCAAAAGCCGGCGCCCGGAGGACGCAAATGATCGCCCTCCGTTTTCCTGTGCTGCTCCTCCTGCTGCCTCCCCTCTTGTGGCTCGCATGGCGCATGCCCTACCGCTGGGGCATCCCCTCTTCGCGACCCGCCTCGCTCCTGCAGCGTCACACTGCCCGTTGGTTTCCCGTGGCCCTGGCGATCCTCATCGGTCTCTCCGCCGCGGGACCCGAATGGCGCCAGGAAGTGAAGGGCATGGCCCCGGTGGTGGATTTCGCCGTGGTATTGGACGGCAGCAGCTCCATGCGGATCATCGATGGCGGCAACACCCAAGGCGAAGACCGGTGGAGGGCCGCCAAACGTCTGCTCGCCAACTTCATCTCGCGCCGCGAGGAGGACCGCTTCGCGCTCATCCTCTTCAGCGGCCATCCGGTGACGCTCTCGCCCCTCACTGCCGACCACACTCGCCTTTTCCGCATCCTCGCCAATTTGAACATCGATGCGCGGGATGATGGCACCGCCATCGGCAGCGCCCTCATGACTGCAGTGCGTCGCCTTTCCGATAGCCCGGCCCGCAGCCGCGTCATCCTCCTTCTCACGGACGGATCCCAAAACCGCCAAGGCGTGATGCCGGTCGAAGCGGCGGAGGAAGCGAAGGCCAGCGGCATCCGTGTCCATACCGTGTTCATCGGTCACGCCGGCGAAAGCCTTGTTCCCATCGAAGGCGGTGGATTCGTGCGGCTCACCGTCGAAGCCGATCCCGAGACCCTGAAGAAGGTCGCGGGCGCCACCGGCGGTGAGAGCTTCAGCGCCGAAGATCCCGCAGGGTTGGCGCGGAGCCTCGCCGCCATCGATACATTGGAGAAGACCCAATTGCCCGTGGACGCGCCCAGCGAAGGCAAACCTCTCGCAAAGTGGATGCTCTCGCTTGCGGCGGTATTGGCACTTCCCTTGGCCTTGGATCTCGCTCGAAAACGCGGCGCCCCGCGCCCCGCCTGGCTCGGTGAGGAAGGCGCATGATCCACGCTTTCGCGCATCCGCTCCTCCTCATTCCTGCAGCGGTGCTGGCCCTCGCGTCGCTAATTTTCGGCCTGGTCGCCCATCTGCGCCCCGGACTGGGCGTGCGTGTCGTGGGTCAACGCCCCCTACTTCAGGGCTTCGGCATGGCGCTGTTGGTCGGCGGCCTGGGCGTGGGGTTGGCGGAACCGCGCCGGGGCCTGCCCGAAGCTCCGCGACTGACGGTGCAGGTGCACCTCGATGCCTATAGCTCCATTCGCGCCCAGGCATGCGACCGTAAAGGTCGCATCTAAGGGGCCACCGGAACGCTGCTCCCCCCGGGGCGCGCTCCCCGACACCGCCCGC
>JACXTT010003208.1_pt1 | contig 25450 bp, 24 predicted proteins | sample 9270951 | NCBI WGS metagenome assembly JACXTT01 (sample SAMN15532306, study PRJNA645909) | rock metagenome | isolation source: weathered quartz diorite | place: Puerto Rico | collected 2017-06-21
CCGCCACGCGCTTATCCACCGATGATTGCTCCTATAGGTGCGGTTGAGGCGAACAGACGCTCCATCACCACCTGATGCAACGCCTCCTGCAGACGCTCGAGGCGCCCGTCGAAACTGTTGTCCACGCGAATGGTGTCGTCGGCGTTGCGCATCCGCACGCCCCCGAGGCCGGCCACCGGGTCGGGCGCCAGCGCGATCCGCTGCTTCACCCCGGCATCGCGGCAGAAGGCTTCCCAGTTCCCGGCCAGGCGCGCGTGATCGCGCGCGTTCAGCTCGGCCACGAGTTCCTTCTCTTCGATCACGCCGGCGGCCTGCGCCAGCAACTTGCGCAACAACGGCAGATAGGTCTTCTCGTCCCTGCCGATCCGCTCGAGTTCCGCGGTGAGCCGTTTCATCACGTCCTGCACCAGGTCCCAGCGCAGACGGTCGATTTCCTCCTGCTGCTTGATCTCCGCGGCCTGCTGACGCTGACGGAAGGTGCGCTCGGACGCGGCCTTGGCCGCGAGGATTTCGCGCTCCTCGCGCAATCGCTGGCGCTCGTTGGCGTCCGTGATGATCTGGTCGCGCGTGCGCCGGGCATTCGCGAGATGCTCATCGGCGAGCGCCTTGGCGCGCGCGATCAGCGCCGTTTCGAGTTCTTCGATCTGTACCTGCTTGTTCATGGTTTGGGCTCCAGGGCCTGCGCGCCGAGTATCGCGCGCACCACGTCTTCCACCTGCGGGTGATACTCCCCGGGCGTGTGCAGCGGCGGCACTTCCGCGATCACGATGCGGCCACCCTCTTCGCGCACATGCCGCAGCCACGGTCCATTGCTGCGTGCCAGGCTGTGTTCAAGAAACACCAGCGCCTTTTCCTTGCGCCTGACGAGATCGGCGAGCAGGGTCTCCAGCTGTTCCGTGGTCGCGTCCGGGAGGGTCTCGACGCCGATCAGGGTGAACCCGTCGGTGAGCGCGGCCGAGCCGAGCGCAATGATGCGCGTGGCCGAGACGGCGGTTTCGGCGCCTGCCGGCACGGTGGCACTCATCCGATTTTGCCGAGCAGCAGGATGGTGACCACCAGGCCGTAGATCGCGATGCCTTCCGCCAGGCCCAGGTAAATCAGGGTCCGGCCGAACATCTCGGGTTTCTCGGCGATGATCGCCAGCGAGGCGGCGCCGACCGGGCCGACCGCGATGCCCGCCCCGATCGCCGCGAGCCCGGTGGGGACGCCGATGCCGATCAGCGCCAGGCCGAGTCCGGTCGAAATCTCGGTGGCCCCGGCGGCCGCGCCGGTCTGGGCGAGCACCTCCTGCGCCCCGAGGAACAGGATGCCGATGAGGCCGCCCACGAACACGAACACGTTCGTGCCGAGCACACCCCGCAGCCAGCGTCGCGGACGCGGAACCGGGTGCAGCTGCAGGTACACCCCGACACCGATCAGGCCCAGCACACTCAGCGTAATCAGACCAATTAGCCAGTACATAAGATGCTCCTCGTTTAAGAAACCGTTCTTGGTTTTCCGTTACGTTTTTGCCGCGCTTCCCAGGGCCAGGGTCAGCGGCCGGAATTCCCGGCCGTCGCCGCTGTAGAACCGCGAAAAGCCTTCATAGTATTCGAGACGCAACACCTGGATCGCGACGATCGCCCCCTCGAAACCGATGATGAAGATGTTCCCCAGCACCACCGTGATCCAGTGGCCGGCATGACCGAGCATGCCGGCCAGGGTAAACACCGCGATCGCCAGGGCCACGTGGTTCAGGCTGAAAGCGGCGACACGCAAAAACGAAAGCGTGTTGGAAATATATTTCACCACGGTCTCGAAGCCTTCTATGACCACGATCAATATCCGCTCTCCCAGCGGGACGTCGTTCTCATGCCATATATGGCCGACGATGACCGCGTACGGCACGAGCACCGCCAGTCCTTCGAGCCAACCCGTCTTCGCCCCGGAGGCGAAGCGAAACCCGGCGAACAGCAGTCCCAGATAGAACAACAGGCCGGCAAGACCGCCGCGATCGAGCAACGCCTTTTCCCAGTCGCCGTCGACCAGCCGGTTACGGATGTTCAGCAGGGTCGTCAACACGATGAAGCCCGCGCCCCAGTAGAGCGCCAGCGTCAGCATGCGTGTCGGGTTCGTCAGCGGCGACATCCACAGGGGATGCAGCCATTCCTCGAAGCCGAACACGCTCCCGTAGGCAAGACCGAACGAGGCCGACGACAGGCCGATGGCGACGACGAAGCGCGTGAATTGCCGCAATCGCTTGCGCAGCGCCAAACCGAGCAGCGCGATGGTCAGGCCGTGCCCGACGTCACCGAACATCATCCCGTACATGGCGATGAAGGTGATGGCGAACAGCAGCGTCGGATCGATCTCGCCGTAGCGCGGCACGCCGTAAGTCTTGACCAGCTGCACAATCGGCCGCAGGAACCAGACGTGCCGCATCACCGACGGCACCTGCAGCCGCTCCCCCGGCCGCGGATCGCGCACGCTCAGCACGAAGCGCTTGTCGAAGTGCACTTCCAGGGCGGCACGCAGCGCCGGCACGTCGGGACGCGGCACCCAGCCGGCGATGCCCACGAGACCGCCGCGGGCGCGCAACGCTTCGCCGAGATCGGCGTAAGGCGCGACCATGGCCAGCACCTGCTGCGCCTCGACAAGGCGGTCGATGAATTCCTTTTGCGTGTTCTCGAACAGGCGGCACTGCGCGTCGCTCTCCCCGAGCACCTGATCGAGCCGCTGCTGCAGATCGCGCCGCGCCTTGTCCGGCCGGTCGCGCAGCTCGGGAGGGATATCGATGGCACGCCAACCGGCCGCCTGCAACACCGCGCGCGCCTCTTCCTCCTTGCCCCCGGCCCCGGCGATCACGAGGTGGGCCAGGCCCTCGGCCTCCAGGAACGGCCGCACCAGGTAGCCCGCAATGCCCACTGCCTCCCGGAGTCGGACCACGTTGGCGACCGGCACGGTGCCGATGTGCACGTCGATAAAACGTCTCGATCCGGCCAGCAGTCCGAGGTCGATATCGAGCGCGGCAAAGTTGTCGATGGCGCGCAGCAGCTGGTCGACATGCTTGCGTTCCTCTTCGATGCGACGCAGCGCCTCCTGGCACTTCGAGCACTCGGCCCAGACGCCGCGCAGCCATTCGTCCAGCGCCGCGAGTTCCGCTTCGCTGACGAGCCGCGGCGCCGGCAACCGGGGTCGTTCCTGGCGGGCGGTGCAATGCGTGAGAATCTTGTCCAGGCGGCTGCGCGCGCTGCGGTAAAGCTCGCGGTAACTCTCGCCGGGAAACTCGGGAAGGTCGGTCGCGCTGAGCTGGGTCGTCTCGGGGTTGAACACACCCTGCTCCGCGAGCGTCAGCGCGGCCAGCGGCGCGTCCTCGTTCAGCACGAAGAGCCCGACCCGTTGCATGGGCAAGGGCTTAAACACGGTGACCTCCGTTGCCTCGGGCAGTCATGACGGATTCCGGAGCGCAGAGCCTCGCGATCATGCGGCCTCCAGTCCCATGGCCTCGCGCACGAGCTCGGGCGCGACCGCGAGGCGCTTGCCCTTGACCAGCGCACGAATCTGGCGCAGCTCCTTCTCGCGCAATATCAGATAGGCAAACGCGCGTGCCGTCGTGAACACCCCGCGAGCCATGATATCGCGCGCCAGGCGCCAGGTATCGCGCTCCAGACGCAGGGTCACCTCGGCGGCGTTCGGCGCACCTTCGAGCAACGGCCCCCACGGCGGAGGGACGTTCGCGATGACTTCCTCGAAGCTGCCGAGCTGCGACAGCCGCTGGAGTTCGGTTCCGCCGAGACGATAGGCCGCCGGAATCAGCAGGTAATAGGTTTCACCGGCCGGCAAACCGTAGGCGAAACGATAACGCAACAGCCACAGCAGGTTGATGCGATCGATCAGGTTGCCGACCAGCGCGCGCAGCGGATCGCCGCCGCCCTCGGCCTCGCGCGCGCGCTTGACGAGACCGGCGTAGTACTGGCGATCGACGGCTGCGTCGAGCGCGAACGGCTCGTGCTGTTCGTCGTAAATGCGTCGTCCCTGCCGCGCGATGTCGGCATAAGGCGTCCCCTCGAGCCGGCGCAACAGCTCGGTGACGTCCTCGGTGCGCAACAACTCCTCGATCGGCAGGCGCGCGAACGGACCCATGTCGAACAACTGCTCGCGCACGTTCGCCGCGCTCTCGCCGTACAGCTTGGCGCGCAGTATCGTCTTGAGATTGCTGAGCTCGAACCGGTAGGCCCAATAAATGAGAAAATCCCGCGCGCCGCCCGTGAGCGCGCGCGTCAGCACCACGATATCAACGAGCAGGTTCGAGATGAGCCGTTGTTCGAGCGAGCGCGATGCCCCGACCGTCTGTTCTTCCGATGGCGGTTTGAGACCGCCCGCCTCAAGCAGTTCCGTCTCCTGATCCGGCGGTGCCTGGCAGAGACTCGCGAGCGCCGCCTCCGACAGCAACCGCGCGCCCATGAGCGACACACGCCCGTGGAGGTAGGCGTAGCGGCTGGCGGGACCCACGATCAGCCCCTCCCCGGATCCAGCAGCAATTCGACCGCCGCCCTGACGGCCTCGTCCTCACGCGACTTTGCCAGGGAGCGCAGCTGGGCGCGCCGTTCCTCATAGCGCCGCGCCAGTTCCGCCACCGCCTGCACGGCGCGCTCCTCGGCTTTTTCCATGAACGAGGCGCGCAGCTCCGGCAGGCGCGCCTCGAATTGTTTCTCCACGTTGCGCGCATCCTCGCGCGCCTGGCGGATCATCTGCTCACGCTTGAGTTCGGCTTCCTTGACCAGGGCCTCGGCCTGCAATTCGGTATCGAGCAGCAGCTGCAGTTCATCTTCAATTTCTTCACTCATGTCAGTCTCCTGCACATGGGTTGCACAACGTCCGATCTGGGTCGTCAGGAAGAACCGGGGACATGGAACGATACTGATAAAAGACGTCTCTCCCCGCATTGACAAATATCAATCAGGTCGGCCTTGTTGTTTATTGTGAATAAATACAGTTTGCTGCCGCAAGACGGCGCGCCTGTCGCCGCGTGACCGGTGCATCGATCGGTTCGCGCGGACGGATATAACAAAACAATGGACGTATGAAAAACTTCGCGCATTCCGGTTACGTGACGGCGAATCACTCTCGAATCACGCGGAACCTGTCTCCGTTCGGGAGCATCCTTTTGACACCTGTCAAACGGCGATCAGCAGCACACCGGCTGCCGCAATACCGCCGCCGAGTACGCGCCACCAGGCCGGTTTGAGTTTCTGATTAATCAGCGTGCCGGCCACGAGCCCGGTCGCGTGCAACATCGCGGTGGCGAGCAGAAAACCGGCGCCGTAAAGCACTTCGGATGCTGCTTGCGGCAACTCCTGGCCGTGGGCATGGCCGTGAAACAACGCGAACGTGCCGACCAGCAGCATGCTGGCCGCGAGCGGGACGCGCGCCGACACCGCGATCAGCAGGCCCAGCACCAGCACCGAACTGGCGATGCCGGTCTCGACCGCGGGAAGCGCAACGCCCGCGAGCGCGACGGCGCTGCCCAGCGCCATCATGGCCATGAACGTCAGCGGCACGCGCCACAGTGCTTTCCCCCCGAGCTGTGCCGCCCACACGCCCACCGCCAGCATCGCCAGCAGGTGATCGAGGCCGAGAAAGGGATGCGCGAGGCCGGCGCCGAATCCCGCGCCGTGCGCGCCGAAGGTATGCGCCTGTGCCGCGCCCGCCAGGAAAAGCGTCGTGAATGCCGCCGTGATTTGATATCCGCGTTTCATGGATGTCTCCTTAATTATCTGACCTTTACCTTGATCAACTCTTCGCCGTCCGGATCGGTGACGTGCACCGCGCACGCGATGCAGGGATCGAAGCTGTGGATGGTGCGCAGGATTTCGATCGGCTGCCTGGCGTCGTGCAGCTTGTGGCCCTTGAGCGCCGCTTCGTACGGCCCTTCGTTCCCGGCCGGATCGCGCGGACCGGCGTTCCAGGTGCTCGGCACCACCGCCTGGTAGTTGTCGATCTTGCCGTCCTTGATGACGATCCAGTGCGCCAGCGCGCCGCGCGGCGCCTCCATGTAACCCACGCCTTTCGCCGTTTTCGGCCAGCTCGACGGTTCCCAGAGTTTCTCGTTGTGGGTCTTCACGTCGCCGGCCTTGATGTTGTCCATGAGCTGGTTGTACCAGCCGAGCATGGCGTCGCCGAAGATCTTGGTTTCGAGCGTGCGCGCCGCGGTGCGTCCGAGCGTCGAGAACAGTGCGCCGACCGGGATATCCAGTTTCTTGAGCGTCATGTTGACGAGTTCCTTGGTCTGCGCATGGCCCCTGGCATAAAGCATCAGCACCCGCGCCAGCGGACCGACTTCCATCGGCTTGCCTTTCCAGCGCGGCGACTTGAGCCACGAATAGCTCTTGTCGGTGTCGAGATGCTCGTACGGCGGCTTGGGACCGGTGTAGTTGAGCTTGGTCTCGCCGGCATACGGATGCAGGCCCTTGTCCTTGCCCACGCTGTAGTCGTACCACGAATGCGCCACGAACTCCTGGATTTCGTTTTCCGCGTTCAGGTCGACTTCATGCACCCTGGAAATGTCGCGATTGAGGATCACGCCGCGCGGCACCAGGAAGCTGCTCACGTCGTTGGTGCCCTTGCCCGGGAAATCGCCGTAACAGAGGAAATTGCCGACACCTTCACCTTGCTTGCCCCAGTCCTTGTAGAAGCTCGCGATCGCCAACGTGTCGGGCACGTACACCTGATCCACGAAACTGCGCATCGAGTCGATGATGGATTTCACCTTCTGCAGGCCGACGGTGTTCACCGCCGTCGCGCCGGCGCCGCCGCGGTATTGCGGGCCCTGGCCCTGCCCTTGATGCTGCGGGTGCACGCTGATCGCGCTCGGCACGCCGCCGACGAGGAAATTCGGATGCGGGTTCTTGCCACCGAAAATGGTGTGCAGCTGCGCCACGTCACGCTGCCAGGCCAGCGCCTCCAGGTAATGCGCCACCGCCATGAGATTGGCCTCGGGCGGCAGCTTGTACGCCGGATGACCCCAGTAGCCGTTGGCGAAGATGCCGAGCTGGCCGGCCTCGACGAAATTCTTCACCTTCTTCTGCATGTCGGCGAAATAGCCGGGCGAGGACTTGGCGTAGTTGCTGATGGACTGCGCCAGCTCCGAGGTCTTCTTCGGATCGGCCTTGAGCGCCGACACCACGTCCACCCAGTCGAGCGCGTGCAGGTGATAGAAATGCATCACGTGGTCGTGCACGTACTGCGCGCCGATCATGAGGTTGCGGATCAGCTGCGCATTGACGGGGATCTCGTACTTGAGCGCGTCCTCCACCGAGCGCACCGAGGCGATGCCGTGCACCAGGGTGCACACGCCGCAGATGCGCTGGGCGAACGCCCATGCGTCGCGCGGGTCGCGCCCGCGCAGGATGATCTCGATGCCACGCACCATGGTGCCGGCGCTCGAGGCCTGGGTGATTACACCGTTGTCATCGGTTTTGGCCTCGATGCGAAGGTGGCCTTCGATGCGGGTGATCGGATCAACTACGACTGTTTGTGTGGCCATCGGTTATCCCTCGACTAGATTGTCCGCAACCATTTCGAGCAGGCTGTTCGCCGTCTTGTCCCATTTGAAATGCGCCTGGCCGTCGTCGAACGTCAGGCGGCAGTTGGAGCAGCTCATGACGAGCATCTCCGCGCCGGTGTCGTTCACCTGCTTCATCTTGATCTCGAATACCTTGTAGCGCAGGTCGTCGGCGCGGTGAATCGTGACGACGCCGCCGCCCCCGCCGCAGCACCAGTTGAGATCGCCGGTGGGGCTCATCTCGCGCAGTTCCACGCCGAGCGCGCCCAGCACCACGCGTCCGGCCGGGGTGGCGCCGCCACGGCGCGAAACCTGGCACGGGTCGTGGAAGGTGACCGATTTGTCGACCTTCTTCACCTTGAGCCGGCCGGTACTCAGGTTCTCCGCCAGGAACTCGGAAATGTGCATGACCCTGAACGGCAGCGGCTTGCCGTACATGTTCGCCCCCATCCATCGCAACGCGCCGTAGGCGTGACCGCACTCCGGCAGGATCAGAAGCTTGGCGCCGCACTTCACCGCGGCGTTGATCAGCTTCATGCTCATGTCCTTCTGCCACTGGCTGTTGCCCGAGAGCAGGCCGAAGTTGGTCGCCTCGTAACCGTCGAGCCGGATGGTCCAGTTCTGCTTGAGCGCGTTCAGCACCTTGGCCGTGGACACGATGGACTCGGGATATTTCATGATCTCGATGGAAGACATACTGATGATCACGTCGGCCTTTTCCTTGTCCACCGGAATTTCGACGTCGTGATCGTCCGCCAGCCACTCGATGCGTTCCTTGAACACCTTCGGCGTCGCGCCCAGCGGGCTGCCTTCGCGCTCGGCGCGCTCCGCGGCCGCCCACAGTTCGTGCGGCACCAGACCGGCCTGGAACATGCCATGCCGCGCCTGCGACACCAGCACCGCGATGTCGATGCCCATGGGGCAGATCAGCGTACAGCGCCCGCACATGGTGCAGGAGTCGTAGATCAGCTCCTGCCATTCTTCGAGTTCCTCCACCGTGACCTTTCGCTTGAGGCCGAGGGTGCGGTAGAAAAAGGCGAACGGGCTCATCTCGCGCTTGTACGCCTGCTTGAACGGTTCGAGTTTCCAGATCGGCGTGTATTTCGGGTCGTTGGTCTGCACGTAGTAATGGCAGGCCTCGGCGCACATGCCGCAGTGGATGCAGGATTCCATGTAGGTCGCGACGTGCGCGCCGAAATCGCGCGCGAAGTTGCGCATGGCGATCTGCACGCGCTCGCTGTCCGGCATCTCGCCCTGCTTGTCGCAGCGCGCCTTCGGCTTCTTGATGCCGAAGCGCGGGCCTTTCGTTTCCAGCGGGTGTTCCTTGTCGATATCGGTGGCGCTCATGTGGCTGCTCCTTTGCGCGTAAGCAATGCGCCGGTGGTGCCGCGCGAGACGGCGAACAGAATGGCGTGCATCAGCTTGCCGAACGGGAACCAGATGAACAGCAGCTCGACACTGAGGATATGCAACCCGAGCAGGGTTTCGTAACGCGCGCCCAGGTGCGCCACGGCGAGCAGCCCGGTGACGACCGGCGCCGTGGTCACGAACCAGCTGAAGTAGTCATCGAAGTTGGACAGCAGCTTCAGCACCGGATGCGTCAGCCGGCGTATCAGCGCGGCGATCAGCGCGATCATGGTCACGACGCCGGTGGCGTAGATCACGCCGCTCGGCAGCCCGCCCCAGGAAAGCCCGGTGAGGTCCTTGATGAAAAGAATGTGCGGGACGAACAGGAACACCACGATCGCGAGACCGAAGTGGAACACGTAACCCAGGACCGTCCCGTAGGCGGTGCGCGCCTGGAACTCCTTGCGCATCCACATGCGCGTGAAGATCGTGCGCACCCCGCCCCACAGCGTCGCACTGCTTCGCGCTTCGGAATAATCCGGTTTTCGTCGCAGCATCAGAATGCCCAGCAGACGCCAGGCCACGCCGACGATCAATACGATCAACGACCACATCAACAGTGGTCCGCGTGACAATTCGAGCAGCTCCATGGTCATTTACCTCCGGTGATCGAGTCCTGGCGCTTGCGCGCCAACAGCGCCGCGCCGATGCCGATGGCCGCGCCGGCGACCGCGCCGGCCGCGAGGATTTTCCCGCCGCCCCACTCGCCCGAGGACAGCGGCTTGTAGAAACTGCCCTTGTCCCAGAAGTCCGGCTCGGAGCATCCAAGGCAGCCGTGCCCGGACTCGATCGGGAAACTCACGCCGCCGTTCCACTTGGCGGTGGCGCAGGCGTTGTAGGTCGTCGGCCCCTTGCAGCCCAGTTCATACAGGCACCAACCGTTGCGCGCGCCTTCGTCGTCGAAACTCTTGGCGAACTTGCCCTGGTCGTAGAACGGCCGGCGGTAGCAGCGGTCGTGGATGGTGTCGCCGAAGAACACCTTGGGCCGCCCGAACTCGTCGAGGTCGGGGATGGTGCCGAGGGTGAGCACGTGGGCGATGACACCGGTCATGACCACCGGGATCGGCGGGCAGCCGGGTACATTAATAATGGGTTTGTCCTTGATAATATCGGATACCGCCACCGCGCCGGTCGGATTGGGATTGGCCTTGGGAATGCCGCCGTAGGCGGCGCAGGTGCCGACCGAGATGATCGCGGCCGCGCCCTTGGCCGTTTGCTGCAGGTGGTCGACGAAACTTTCTCCTCCGTGCGCGCCGTACCCCGGATTGCCCATGGGTATCGACCCGTCGACGACGACAAGGTACTTACCATAGTTATCCTTCATGGCGGTTTCGCGCGCCGCCTCGGCGGCCGTGCCGGAGGGGGCCATCAGCGTGTGGTGATAATCGAGCGAGATCGCATCAAAGATCAGGCTTTCGAGCGTGGGCGCATGCGAGCGCGTGATCGACTCGGTGCAGCCGGTGCACTCCTGGAACGACAGCCAGATCACCGACTGGCGCCTCACCTTGGCGAGCTTCTCCGCCATTTCCGCCGCCATCGCCGGCGGCATCGCCATCAGCGTGGCCATGGTAGCGCAGAACTTCAGGAACGAACGGCGGCTGACGCCGCGCTGCGCAAGGGTTTCGGCCAGGGTTTTTTCGTCAGACATCGGCGTCTCCTTTGTCGGTTTCCGTCGACAGGGTTAAGCGTGAATCCAGCGAGTCGAGTGCCACGCGCGCGTCCGCGGGATGCGTGCGCAGTATCTCGGGAACGTAGGTCACTTCGATGAACTCGGCGACGATGTCCTGCTCGTCGCCGCTGAAATGCGTCACCCACCAAACGCCGTGGACCGCGGTCTCGCGCACGTGCGTGGTGCCGAGCGTGTCGAGGGTCGCGCTCACCTCGCCCTCGCCGAGCGTTTGCTTGAGTTTTTCGTAATCGCCGGGCAGCAGCGGCAGGCTGCGCAGATCGATGCTGGAGGATTTTCCCGACTCCACGAGATCCTTCAGCAGCGCGCGGACTTCATGAAGAATCGGATCGGCGTTGCCGCTGAACGCCAGGCCGGCATCGTTATCGGTGACCGCGATGGGAATGCCCTTGAGATTATTCATGCGTGGCCTCTTGTTCCTGCTCCTGCCGCCACTGCTCCACGAGACTCATGGCAATATCGCAGGCCGTGGGGATCGCGCGAGCCACGGCCTCGGTCGGAGTGTCCGACCAATCGAGATATTCGGGTTGGATGCCGATGAGCGCGCGGCGCGCGGGGAGCGAGTCGGCCAGATGGGCGATCGCCATCAGGTCCATGAGGCTGACCTCGTGCACGCTGCTCTTGCGATGGCTGCCGAGGAAACGGTCCATCTCCTCGCCTTCGAACAGGCGCACGGCGCCGGGCGGCTGCCTGAGCTGCGTGGCGTCGATAACGATCAGGTTGTCCGCGTCCTCGATCGGCCCGGCGAGCGTGAAACTCAGCGTACCGCCGTCCAGAAATTCCACGTCGGGGTCGTCGGGCTGCCGCTCCTGCAGGGCGCGCACCGCGTAAACGCCCGCGCCTTCGTCGCCCAGCAGCGTATTGCCCAAACCCAGAACCAGCGTCTTGTTCTTCATCGACGTGCCCGGCCCACTTTCCAAGTCGGTTGTACCCCAGACGGTTCGCTCATCTGTCCCTTGAGCTTGCAGCAGCACCCCTGGTCAGCGCATCATAACAAACCGCCTGACGCGAATTGCACACTGTATCCGTACCGCTGCTTCTCCCAACTGATGACGGGGGGATTTGTATCCCAACGAATATTAGCGTTTATTGATACAGGTCAAAATCCATTGGTTTTTTCGCGTTAGGATCGAATCGCATGAGGAATCAATCAGCTGCCGAACCGCGTCGCGGCCATGCATGAATTGTCGGTATGTCAGGCCCTGATCAGTCAGGTCGAGGACATCGCCCGGCAATACCGCGCGACGGCCGTCCACAGCATCAATGTGCGTATCGGCCCGCTTTCCGGCGTGGAACCGGATTTGCTGATGCAGGCGTTTCCCCTGGCGAGCGCTGGCACGGTGGCGCAGGACTCGCGGCTCGAGATCGAGCGGCTTCCGATCCGTGTGCGCTGCGAGAGCTGCAGCGCGGAAACCGCCGCCGAACCGAACCGGCTGGTGTGCGGCGCCTGCGGCGACTGGCATACTAAGCTTCTGAGCGGAGACGAAATGCTGCTCGCCAGTGTGGAGCTCGCCAAAGCGGAGAACAGCTATGTGTGAAACCTGCGGCTGCAACATCACCCCCGGCAACGAACATCTTGCGCGCCAGAAAAACGCGCAGGGCAGCGATGCCGTCACGGTCCTGAAGAATCTCCTGAGTGCGAACGATCAGGCGGCGGCGCACAACCGCGAACACTTCGACCGGCATGGCGTGCTCACGCTCAACCTCATGTCCTCGCCGGGTTCCGGCAAGACGCTGCTGCTGGAAGCCACCATCGAGGCGCTCAAGAAAGAATTCCGCATCGCCGTCATCGAGGGCGATCTCGAAACCGAGAACGACGCCGCGCGCATCCGCGCCAAGGGCGTGCCGGCCGTGCAGATCACCACCGGCACCGCCTGTCATCTGGACGCGCACATGGTTCACGATGCACTGCATCATATGAAGCTGGCGGACATCGACATCCTCTTCATCGAGAACGTCGGCAACCTCGTCTGCCCCGCCAGTTTCGATCTGGGCCAGCACCGCAACATCACCCTGCTCTCGGTCACCGAGGGCGACGACAAGCCGGCGAAATATCCGGTGATGTTCCGCGCCGCCGATCTCGTCCTGCTCACCAAAACGGATCTTCTGCCGGCCATGGACGACTTCGACCCCGCGCGCGCCGAGCATTGCCTGCGTCAGCTCGCCAATCCCGCTCCGGCCTTGCGCCTGTCGGCGAAGAAAAAGGACGGTCTCGCGGCCTGGTTCGACTGGCTGCGGCAGGAAGTCACAAGGCAGCGTGAACGCGCAAGACGGGGACAGACCCTGCGCCCCGCGATTCAATCCGATGGCGTCCGGATGCACGCGGAGACGGGGCAGCCTGTCGCCGGCCATTATCCCTATCGGAGCATCTGACGCCTCGTCCAACTCGCGTCGAAAACCATTTCATGAGGGGAAAAAAATGAATACCGGGTCCTCTCGCACATCCCCGGGCCGCTCCCGTCTCATTTTCGGCAGCCTGATCGGGATCATGCTCCTTGGCATGAACGTCGCGTGGGCGCTCGAATCCGGCCCGGTCGCCCCGCGACTGACGCCGAAACTCCAGAAACTCTTCGCGGAGGAAATGATCGCGGTGCTGACGGCGAGCCAGCAAATTCTCGCCGGCCTCGCAGCGGGCGATCATGCCCTGGTGGCCAGGCAAGCCCAGGCAATACACGACAGCTTCATCCTCGACAAAAAACTCACGCCACGGGATCGCCAGGACCTGGAGACTGCCCTGCCGCCGGTGTTTCTCGAACTCGATGGAGCGTTCCACCGGCTGGCGGCAAAACTGGCCGAGGCGGCCCGGCGCAAGGACATGGAGCTGCAAACCTATTACTTTGGCCGCCTGGTGGAATCCTGCCGCATCTGCCACAGCCAATACGCGACGGACAAATTCCCCGCTTACGACGGGAAAACGCCCGCCGCGCATGCGCATTGAACAAAGTACGCATGATCGATCGAAACCGTCCCCTCGCCCATCCTGATTCAGGAACAGCAAGCCGGGCATTACGCCTGACGGTCAGCGGGCGCGTGCAGGGCGTGGGCTTCCGCCCGTTCGTTTATCGCCTCGCGCACCGGTTCGGTCTGCGCGGCTGGGTGCGCAACGAGGCCGGCACGGTCGAGATATGGGCGCAAGGCACAGCCGTCGCGCTGGAGACATTCGAGCAGGCCCTGCTGACGCATGCGCCGCCGTTGGCGCGGCCGCGAATAGCATCGCGTTCACCCGCGGAACCGCAGAACCTCGAGACCTTCGAAATTCTTCCCAGTCGCACCGATGCCCCGGCGTGCATCCACGTACCGCCGGATTATTTCGCCTGCGACGATTGCCTGCGCGAGCTGCACGATCCCGCGAACCGTCGTTACCGCCATCCGTTCATCAATTGCACCCAGTGCGGGCCGCGTTATACGCTCATCGAAAAGCTTCCCTACGACCGGCCCAACACGGGCATGGCGGCGTTCGCGATGTGTCCGGAATGCCGGCGCGAATACGAAAACCCGCTCGATCGGCGATTTCATGCCGAACCGATCGCCTGCCCCGCCTGCGGACCGAGATTGCAGTTCGTCTCGCCCACGGCCCCTGCTGTCCGCGATAACGTGGCCGCTTTGACACAAGCGGTGGCGGCGCTGCGCGCCGGCAGAATCGTCGCGGTCAAGGGCATCGGCGGTTACCACCTGATGTGCGACGCGCGCAACGACATCGCCATCGCGCGCCTGCGGGTGAAAAAACCGCGCCCGCACAAACCGCTCGCCGTCATGTTTCCCTTGCGCGGCGCCGACGGGCTGGAGGCGGTGCGCGCCGCGGCGGAACTGACGCGGGAACATGAGCAATGGTTGCGCGGCCCGATACGCCCCATCGTGCTGGCGAATAAAAAACCGCGTGCGCCGCTGTCACCGCGCATCGCGCCGGGACTGCGCGAGATCGGTGTCATGCTGCCATACAGCCCGCTGCATCATTTGCTGCTGGACGAATTCGGCGGGCCGCTGGTCGCGACCTCGGGCAACGTGAGCGGCGAGCCGGTACTGACGGAGAACGATGACGCCAGTCAACGGCTGGCGCATGTCGCGGAAGCGTATCTGCATCACGACCGTCCGATCCGGCGCCCGGCGGACGATCCGGTGTTTCGCGTCATCGCCGGCTTCGCGCGGCCGTTGCGCCACGGGCGTGGCAGCGCGCCGCTGGAGCTCATGCTGCCATTCACGCTGGAAAAACCGGTGCTCGCCGTCGGCGGACACATGAAAAACACCGTCGCGCTCGCGTGGGATGATCGTGTCGTCGTATCACCGCACATCGGCGATCTCGACGCGCCGCGCAGCCTCAGCGTGTTCGAGCAGGTGATCGCCGATCTGCAAAAACTTTACGGCGTGCGCGCCGGGTCCATCGTGTGCGACGCGCATCCGGTCTACGTCAGCTCGCGCTGGGCGCGTCGCGCCGGCCTGCCGGTCACGCCGGTGCTGCACCATTACGCGCACGCCTCGGCCCTCGCCGGCGAACACCCGGACGTGAAAAACTGGCTGGTGTTCGCGTGGGACGGCGTGGGTTACGGCGGCGACGGCACGCTGTGGGGAGGCGAAACGCTGCTCGGATCGCCCGGCCAATGGCGGCGCGTGGGAAGCCTGCGGCCGTTTTACCTTCCCGGCGGAGAAAAAGCCGGACGCGAACCGTGGCGTTCGGCGCTGTCGTTGTGCTGGGAAACCGGCATCGAATGGAAAACCTGTCCCGAAGACTCGATACTGGCGCATCACGCCTGGCAGCGCCGGCTGAACTGCCCGCAGACCACCGCCGTTGGACGGCTGTTCGACGCCGCCGCGGCGCTGACGGGATTGAACTATCGCTCGAGCTACGAGGGTCAGGGGCCGATGCTGCTCGAAGCGGCATGCACCGGCGAGCCAGACGAAGCGATACCGCTGCCATTGGCGTCCAATCGCCAGGGCATCCGCGAAACCGACTGGGCGCCGCTGTTGCCGTTCCTGATGGACCAGAAGCTTTCGCTCGCGCAACGCGCTGGCGGGTTCCACGCCACCCTGGCCCAGGCCATCGCGGCACAGGCGAACGCGGCGCGCGAGGAATACGGCGAACTGACCGTGGGGCTTAGCGGCGGGGTGTTCCAGAATCGCGTGCTGACCGAGCAGGCGCTTTCGCTCCTGCGCGCCAACGGTTTCGACGCACGGCTGTCGCATGACATCCCCTGCAACGACGCCGGCATCAGCTACGGCCAGATCATCGAGGCCGGTGGCAAACTCGCATGAACGCCAAGCCCGACATCCTCGGCGTCAAACATATCGCGCTGGCACACGGTAACGGCGGACGGCTCATGCGCGAACTGATCGAGCATATTTTCGCGCGTCATCTTTCCAATCCGCTGCTGGACGTACAGGCCGACGCCGTGCCGTTGCCGACGCCCGACGGCGAACTCATGTTCACCACCGACGGCTTCACGGTGCAGCCGCTGGAGTTTCCCGGCGGCGACATCGGCTCGCTGGCGGTGCACGGAACCGTGAACGATCTCGCCGTCGCCGGCGCGACGCCGCTGTATTTCTCTCTCAATGCTTTTATCGAAGAAGGCCTGGAAGTGGCGCAGCTCGAACGCATCATTGCGAGCCTTGGACGCGCCGCGGAGAGCACCGGCGTGCGCATCGCCGCCGGCGACACCAAGGTGGTGCCGCGCGGCGAGGGCGGCGGGCTTTATCTCGCCACCACCGGCGTCGGCGTGCGCCGGAAAAATCTCCGTCTCGACATGCGGCAGATACGCGACGGTGACGCCATTCTCGTCAGCGGTCCGGTGGGCGATCACGGCATCGCCGTGATGCTGGCGCGCGAGGAATTCGGCCTGCGCGGCGATCTCCAGTCCGATTGCGCGAGCGTGTTGCCGCTGACGCAGGCGTTGCTGTCTCTCGAGGGACTACGCTTCATGCGCGATCCCACGCGCGGCGGGCTGGCCATGATCGCGCACGAAATCCGTCACGCCACCGGCATGGGCATCCACATGAACGAACCGGCGATTCCGGTGCGCGAAGCGGTCGCCTCGGTGTGCGAAATGCTCGGCTACGATCCGCTGTATCTGGCCTGCGAAGGCCGGGTGGTCGCCGTGATCGCGCCGGACCAGGCGCCGGCCGCGCTCACGGCGTGGCGCGCCCTGCCCCAGGGCCGCGACGCGGCGCTGATCGGCAAGGTGGACAAAAACCATCGCTTCGTGGTGATGGAAACCGCGCTCGGCGGCGAGCGCATGCTCGATGAACTGGAAGACGACCCGTTGCCGCGCATCTGCTGAACCGTCCCCGGCATCATCGAACCTTGGCCGGAACCCGCTGCCAAACCCCCGACACAGCCCGACGATTTCGCTCCCGGCCCGGGAGAATCCCGGGCCTGCGCCAGGATTGCCTTATTGCTCGTACACGCCGATGTCGTAGCCGCCGCCCTGCGGCCGACGCACGCCGTCGTGATCCATGGTGGTCACGGTACCGACACCGCTCGAACCCACGTTGATCGCGGGGCTGCTGCTCTGGAGATGGAAGTTCCCGGCCGCGGCATTGACGAACAGCGGGTTGGCGTTGACCGCCGCCGCGTCCAGTAGCGGTGGAGCGCCAGCGTTGTAGTAGAGATTGTGATCCATCGTGATCACCGGCGCCGGCGAGCTCGTCGATGTTGAAAAATACGGAGTGCTGCCGTCGGAATAAAAGATGTTATTCTTGATGTCCAGGTTCGGTCCCGGCAGCCACGAGCTCGGCGCGCCAAAACTCGTGTACGCGGCGTTGGTCACCCACACCATTTGCGATCCCGAAGCCTGGATGTTGTACATCGTGTTGTTGTAAACCTTCCAGGTGCCGGACCAGACGCCGATCGCGCCGTAACCGCTGCCGATGCTGTCAAACACGTTGTTGTAGATATAACCGTAGGAATCCCCGTTGGCATTACCGATCACGATCGCCCGCGAATCCCCGTTGGCGCCCTTGGCGAAAACGTTATCGTGCACGCTCACTCCGTAATAGGAGTAATAAGGATCGGTGTGGATCTGCACCACACCCCCCATGCGCAGGTCGTGGAAGTAGTTCCAGGCGATTTCCGTGTAACTCGATCCGGCCTGGTTGTAGATACCGTGATTGTTGTTGATCGGCGTCCCGGTGCCCGTGTCTTTCATTTCATTGCCCAGAACCTTCCAATAGTTATTCTGAATCAGGATCACGCCGGTCATCGTGTTGGCGCTGCCGTAAGCGGCGCTCATGACGTTGCCGATCAGGCGGATGCCGACGCCGCCGCTGTTCGGATTGGTGTAGAACCCGCCGTCCTCGAAACAGGCGGAACCGCCTATGAGCGTGAAGTTGGCGAAGGTCACGTAACTGGCCGGCGAACCGCCGTTGTTCATGCCGATGTTGCTGCGGCTGATATCCAGATATTGGAAGACGGCGGTCTCGTTCGGATATCCGACCATCGCCATGGGCGAGCCGGCGGTTCCGCCGTGCGCCTGATCGAGCGAGTAATTGCGATAGCCGTACAGCCCGCCGCCGCTGTAGTTCTGGTTATACGTTCCGCCGCGGAAATAAAAAGTCTTGCCCGGCCCCATCTGGTTGTAGGCGGCGCTCGGTGACATCGGGCTGCCGACATCGCCGTTGCCGGTACCGTTGACGGCGACGTAGTAAATCGCGCCGGCGCGTACCGTGAACGGCAGGCCGTTCGAGGATTGCGACGCCGCGGACGTCACCACGATGTTGCCGCTCGTGGTGGCCGCGCCCAGCTGAAAGATGATCTTGCCGTCCGACCACAGCAGGTACCGGGCGACCGCTCCGCCGCCGACGGTAACCGTTCCCGAGCCCTGGGTGGCGCCGAAGTTCTTGCCCCAGACCGTGACGAACACGCCCTGGTTGTTCTCTCCGCCGGTGTTCGGGCCGCTGTCGAGGTCGGAGAAAAACAGTACCGGCGAACCCGTCGACGTGCCGGTGGTGGCAAAAATCGCGGTCGCGGTAAGGTTGGCGCTCATCGCCAGCGTGCAGGTGGAGCTTAAACCCGAACAGGCTCCGCCCCAACCGGAGAAGCTGTAGCCCGCCGAAGCGGTCGCGGTCAGGGTTACACTGGTGCCGCTGGTGTAGCTGGCGCTGCAGCTCGTGCCGCAGTTGATTCCGCTCGGCGAGGATGTGACGTTGCCGGAACCGGAGGTGGAGACGCTCAGGGTGTAAGTGGTCGGCGCGTTCTGCGTGAAGCTTGCCGTGGCGCTGCGCGCGGCCGTCATCGACACCGTGCACGAGGTGCTCGTGCCGCTGCACGATCCGCCCCAGCCGGAGAAGCTGTAGCCGGTGGCGGCGGAAGCAGTCAGCGTAACCGAGGTGCCCGAGGCATAGGAAGAACTGCAGGTCGTGCCGCAGTTGATTCCGCTCGGCGAAGACGTGACGCTGCCGGAGCCGGAAGTGGTGACACTCAGGGTGTAAGTGGTCGGGGCGTTCTGCGTGAACGTCGCGGTGACATTACGCGCCGTGGACATCGAAACTGCACAAGTGGCGCTCGTGCCGCTGCACGCTCCGCTCCAGCCGGAGAAGCTGTAGCCGGTAGCGGCCGTGGCGGTCAGGGTGACAGAAGCACCCGTGGCATAGGAGGCACTGCAAGTCGTGCCGCAGTTAATCCCGGCTGGCGAGGAGCTGACAGTACCGGAGCCGATATTGCTCACGGTCAACGTATAACTGCTCGCGCCTGTCTGGCTGAACGTGGCGCTGACAGTGCGCGCGGCCGTCATCGAGATCGTGCAAGTGGCGCTCGTGCCGCTGCACGCTCCGCCCCAGCCGGAGAAACTGTAACCGGTGGCGGCGGAAGCGGTGAGCGTGACGCTCGAGCCGCTGGTGTAACTGGTGCTGCAGCTCGTACCGCAGCTGATTCCGCTCGGCGAGGACGTGACGGTGCCTGAGCCGGAGGTGGTGACATTCAGGGTGTAATTGCCTGGTGCTGCCTGGGCTACGGGTGCGCCGGCCGTCGTGCTGTCCGCACCGCCACCGCAGGCAGCCAACAGCAAGGACATGCAGAGTAAAACGGGGGTCAGGACGCTGCGCAGGGTGTGGCTCAAGCGCGGCGCAATCGCAAGCGCACGGAAAGTCATGGATACATCCTCCCTAATGCCGAACCGGCATCCTAAAAAAACGGCTCGACTTGACCCGCGGGTCGTCAACGAATCAACTGCCGATTCGCTGCCTGCAGGAAATCCTCCTGATTATTATTTGTCGTGGAAGGCGTCCACGTACGACTCTCACGGCGTGCACCACTTACGCCGCTAAGGTTAATCGGCGGTGCGGAAAATGAGAACTTTTTGCAGACTATTGGATTATCGAGGCGGATGAGCGGTGCCGGTCGGTCGTGTCACCGGCTCACATGATGAAACTATCTGGCACCGGTTCAAAGGAACAATAACGGGGGAACAACTCCGCCGTCGATGCCAGATGACAGCGGATGGTTTAAAAATTCCCCAATTTCACCTTGAGTTGGAAGAACCAGAGCGCCACCATCTTCGGCTCCACTTTCGGAATGTAAGTCATATTCACGGAAACCCGCTCCGTGCCCATCGAGAATGCTGGCAACACACCGAGGAACGGTTTGTCGTTCTTGTAGTTTTTGCGGGTCATGGCAAATCCGATCGCGCCCACATCGACATGCGTGCCGTCGAACTGAAAACGGCGCAACGCTCCGCCGCCGGCATAATAAGAGGGATTCTTGTTCGAATCGCTGAATCCGGAAACAGTGGCGAAGGGAACCCACCTCTTGTTGACGATGTCCCCATCATATTGCAAACCCAAGCCCCAGTTTTTCTCGTTCAAATGACTTCCTGGAGGGGCGTTGACATGAACCGCCTTGCCGTTGACCAGCAAGCTCAATTCATCGGCGACGGCGATACCGGTCATGAGGCCGGTGGCCAGTGTGACAAACAGCGCCACGACGGCGTATCCTGTCAACCGGCGGCTTCCATGCGGATGCATCCCGCAGGCGTGACTCCCCTTGTTTGCGTATTCCATTGCTCTGTCCCTCTGCACTACTGCAGCGCCAGATATCCGACACCGAGGTCTCAGGGGATGCACCGGACAGCGATGGGAGATTTTTTTTCGGCAGGCTTCGGCATTCCCTGCCCACTTCCATGCTTGTCGTTCGTTCCGGCAATCCCGCTGTCGTGGGGCTTGCGCCCGGTAGACCGGTGACTTTGCGCCCCCGACCTTTCGGCCGGGTTTACCTTTGTCTGAACACCCACCCATGACAGAAGCCATTCCCTGTCATGCATTGGATATAAAGCAACTTGCATGCCAGCAGCGGGCATGGCCGGAAAACCCCCATTTCACGGGTTATTTTGTCTTGGAGAGGCAGGACGACAGAAATATCAGGATGACGCTTTCAGAACGGAAATGACAAACAAGGCCCAAGAGAGGATGAACGAGATACCGCCGAAGGGCGTGACCATACCCAACCAGCGCTGGCCACTCAGGCTCAATATATAAAGACTGCCACAAAAGAGAATAACCCCCGCCAGCATCAACCACCCCGCCGCTTTGAGATAAGCGGAGGCGGGAATCTGCATCGCCACCAGCCCCACGGCGATCAATCCGAGCGAATGAAACAAGTGGTAATGAATCCCGGTCTGGTAGATCACAAACATGTCGGCGGGCAATCTTGCCTTCAGCGCGTGTGCGCCAAAGGCGCCGAACAGCACCGCGAGCGCAGCGTTGAAACCGCCGAGGATCAGGAATGTTTTCGCGATTGGCGGCATGGCACGAGGAGTATAAGGTCTGCGACGTCATCCGAACAGGTCACACGCATCTCCAGGCACACAGCCCGGCCGGGAGGCTAGTCCCGTTCCCGGATATTCCAGAACTTCTGCATCGCGAGGTAGGTGAACGAGGCCGACCAGCCGATCAGCAACAGTCCGTTAAGCGCCTCGATGCCGGTGATCAGGCGCAACGGCCCGAGCGGGTAGATATCTCCCAGACCGATGGTGGTGTAAGTCTCGGCAGAGAAATAAAGATAAGATGTAAATACATCGGCAAAGGTGCCGCCGAAATTTCCCAGATCGAAACGGTCGCGAAGGTAGAAATAGGCCAGGGCGTAGAAACTGACACCGACCAGGTGACCGAAGAACGTGCCCAATAGCACCGCCAACAACCGCGCCCGTGGCCGGACTCGGATGCGCGGCACCCAGGCCGACAACAGCCGCAACACCTCGTAGTGCGTGAATGTGCTCAACACGACCAGAAGCGCGGCAAAAACGGAAGCGATTAACATTGCTTGTCCGCTTCGACCCGCCAACATGGAATTAGTTTCTGATCGCCCAAGGTAACGGGATCAGTCCCGGTTTTGCATGGCTCGACGCCTGGACTCTTCTCTCTCAAACGGGAGTTTCAACGATCGGAAACGGAACCCCGATCTGGATTCAGCCCGGGTTCCGGTCGCAATCCCGCCGGCGTGGCATAGAAACTGATGCCGTTTCGTCCGCTTTGCTTGACCCGGTACATGGCGACATCGGCCAGCCGCAGCAGCGTCTGCGGATCATCGCCGTCATCGGGATAGACGCTGATGCCGATGCTGGCCCCGACGGGGAGCGTACCCTGCTTGCTCACGACCGGCTGCGACAGCATGTCGAGCAGCTTGCAGGCCACGATGTAACTGTGCGTGATGTCATCGAGATCGGCAAGCAACACGCTGAACTCATCGCCGCCGATACGGGCGACGATATCCGTTTCCCGCGTCACCTGCTTCATGCGGTCACCAAGCGTCCGCAGCAACTCGTCGCCGACCACATGCCCATAGGTGTCGTTGACCGGCTTGAAGTTGTCCAGATCGATATACAGCACCGCCACCCGCCTCCCCTGGTGATTGGCGCGCGCGACCGCGTCGCGGCAAAACCGCTCGAACTCCACCCGGTTCGGCAGGCCCGTGAGTGGATCGTGGGTCGCGAGGTGCTTGAGTCGCTCCTCGTGAGCCTTGTGCGGCGAAATGTCGCTGAACACCGCGACGTAATGGCCGACGGCGTCGCGCCGGTCATCGCGCACCGCGCTCAGGCTCAGACGCATGGGATACAGCTCGCCGTTCTTGCGCACGTTCCAGATCTCGCCTTCCCAACGGCCCGCCGTGCGCGTGTCCGCCCACACGGCAAACAGCGGCGGTCCGGGAATTTTCAGGGTATTCGGACGGGCGAATACCTGACCGATGACCTCCTCGGGCGCGTATCCCGTGATCGTCGTATACGCGTGATTGACCGCGACGACGCGTCGCGCGGCGTCCAGGATCATGACGCCGTCCGCGGTGTGCGCGAACGCGTTGACCAGGAGGCGGTAGTCTTCCTCGGTACGCCGGATCCGGGTCATGACATGCGCGGACAGGTAAACGCCGAAAACAATGAACATCGATATGATCGCATAGGCGGCCCGCGTCAGCGTGTACCTCAGCCAACGCGCCGCCTCGCCGAGCGTCGCGGTAAACGCGTCCTCTAGCGGCTTGACGGCCGCGTCGACGGCGCGCACCCGTTCGAGAATCGTCTCGATCCGCTTCCGGGAGGGAAAAGCGGAGGAAACCTCGGCGTGCAGCTCGTCGCCGAGGCGCTGAAGCCGGGCGATGTGCGTGTCGCCTTCCCTCCATATCGCCGCCGCATGGGCGAGGTAGGAGTATTCCGCACAACAACGGTAAAGGCGGATCATGCCGGGAATGTCGTCGGGATGATTGCCGCCGCCCAGCAAGCCGGCGTGAGCCTCGGCATAATTGAAGTCCGGTTTGTCCATTTCGATCCGCGCCCGATGGTCGCTCAGCGGAATCGCTAACGCCCGTCGGTAGCGCTCGAAATACGCTGGGTCGCGCGTCTGCGCATAAAGCGTGAGCGAATACACCGCGTCGCGCTGCGCCTTCGACCACAGGCCCTCGCCGGCCACGTACGCGCGCGTGGCGGACAGCACTTCCATTGCGCTCAGCATCAGCAACAACGAGATGATAATGATGACAAGAGAGAGACCGAAGACGGGAACGAACCGTCGCACAAAACTGGCACGCCCGGAAATGTTCAGAATATCCTGCATGACGATCCCTTGTATCGGACTACCGGGTCACTGATGGGGAATACTGGCCCAAACCCTCAGGTACCGGTGACTCCCAGACTCTTGGAATAATTTTAGGCCGGGAACCCGGGGCAGGCAGGAAATTACTGACGCACGGCAGACAGGAAATCATCAGCGGCGGTCTGCGTACAATTTACGCAGTAAAATTGTGACTTAAATGGTGGAACTGTTCGTCGTTTTTTGCGCTGACAATTCGCCCGAATAAATCAGACTGACTTCGCAATTGCCATTACAAAAAAAATCCACGCGGTACCAGCAAAGAAAAGGAACTCGCCTGCGGTGCGGGAACCGCAAAGGAAGAGGGAACAATAAAGAAAAGCCGCCCACAGGGCGGCTTTGTTATTTACAACCAGGGTCCCCGCCCTCGCGGGGACGACAAAGATCAAAAATAAACCGCCGCTCTCAAATAAACCGACCTCCCGCTCGCAACAAAAAACGAACTCCCCGCCACCGGTACTCCCCCATATTCCGTCCCCCGGCTCCCGGACGGCAGATTGAAGCCGGCCATCAATTGAACGTCCTCCATCCAGTCGTACACGCCACGCAGCTGAAGAAATTTGCTGCCGTCGTTCAGGTTGGCGATGAGGTTGGTGTAGAGATTGAATAACGGCGTGAGCTCGACCTGCAGCCCAAGCGCGGCATAGTCGCGCGCCAGCGTGAACAGCTCGCCGCGCGCGAGTCGGTCACTGAGCTCGACGTTGGGCGTGGCGTAATTCGCGCGGTCGGACTCGCCGACACCGTTGCGGAAATACTCGGCATAGCCGTACACGTTCTTGCCGCCCCACGTCCACGAATAATCCATGTTGGTCACGAGCGAGGTGGCGCTGCCGCCGTGATCGAGATCGGTATAGCTGACGTCCAGGCGCCATACCGCCCCGCCCGCGCTTCGTACCACGCCGACACCGGCGAGGTTCTCTCCAAAATGGCGCGCGCCCAGAAGGTCGATATCGAAACCGGACTGACGCACGCGGTATTTGGCGGCATAGGTGCTTTGACTGCTTTCCACGCGATGCGTGGCCGGATCGCGCCGCGGCAGCACGATCGTCTGCAGGTCGTCCTGCTCGCGCACGAGCCACTGGCCATAGAGCATGTCATCGCCGGTCTTGTAGTCCTTGTCGATCACGAGGGGCGGGAACGGATTCACGAAATCCAGCGGCTGGAACACCAGGCCGTTTCCCCAGCTCGCCACCTGGCGCCCGAAGCGCAGCGACTGGCGTGCACTGCTGTAACCGATCGAGAGCCGGTCGAAGCGTTGCACCGCCGCGAGACGGTTGCGATCCGTGGTTTCGTGGGTGAGATCGAACAGCCGGCGATGGTCATCCGGCAAACCGCTGACCGTGCCGATCGCCGGGATTCCGGCCGCGGCCATGCGCCGGCGTGCCCCCAGCGAATCGCCGGCGACGGCGAGCAACTCGTAATGCGCCGCGAAGTCCCACGGTCCCGCGCGGTTCTCGGCCTTGAGGCGCAGGTCGAGATTCTGATCATGTGCCGGATCGCCGCCGAAAACGGCGTTGCCATCGTCGGCGCGAAAATCGGCATAAGTGTACTGATATTTGACGTGACCGCCAAAGTTCCAGTCATCGGCCATGGCAGGCGCGGAGGCTGCCAGTGCGGCGAGCAGCAGGGCGCGCCTAGGACGCTTCATTCGCGCTTGCCCAGGCGTCCGAGCACGCGCTCGACCGCCGAACCGCGCGCCACGCACTCGCTCGCGCCCGCCGCCCTGGCCTCGCGGAAAGCATCGGCGTCCACGT
>JACXTT010003209.1_pt1 | contig 25446 bp, 22 predicted proteins | sample 9270951 | NCBI WGS metagenome assembly JACXTT01 (sample SAMN15532306, study PRJNA645909) | rock metagenome | isolation source: weathered quartz diorite | place: Puerto Rico | collected 2017-06-21
TTGCGCCGGTTCTTGTGGGGCTTACAGAGCTGGCAACCCTTGTGCTGCCGATGAGGCGAGTGAGCCATCACTGGCCCTCCGTTCCGTGACTGATCCCCGCCACGGGAGGCGGGGTAGCTGTCGGAACTGGAGTCGCATGCCACGACCTTAGGTTGGTCCGGGCAACTTTCGGAAGCAGGGCCGGGGCTCGACCCCGCGACCCAAGGGTGTGAGAACCAGGGTCAGGCCCCAGTGTCCGGAAGCGCGGCTGCGGTCGGTAGCGTGCCGCCGCTCGTCCTTACGGTCGCACCCATGAATTGTGCAGTCGCCACTGCCGAAACGTGGAGCGCATCAGTCTTCCGGAACGTTGCGTAGTGCTGGCATGCCTCACCGTCCGTCGGGTACGCGCTCTGGTCCCAAGCAATCGCGTCAGGAGACGCTGGCGAGGCTGCAACAGACAGGTCAACGGTCCCGGCGTCTGAACGACGAACGCACACCAGGGTCTTCCTGGACGGTGCCGGGGCCTTCTCCTCGACAACCAGCTCGCCCGTTCGCGACAAGGTGACCCCCGAGTTCCCCGGACACAAGGCAACGCTGCCGCCGGTGACGTGGACGTGAATCGGCACGTTGAACAGATTGGTCTCGACCGCGAACTCAGCCGCCGAGCCGGCTGGAACCGACGAGTCGCTTGCCTTCACATCCAGAACCGGAGCCTGCGGGACCGTCGCCAGGATCCTGCTCCGCTCGGCCTCAGGCAGGTTCTCGTTGCACATCGCCGCGAAATCGGGATAGTCCTGCCCGACGGACTGGTCGCTGACGCACCACACGAGCTCCTGGAGAGCGACCCTCTCGTTCGTTCCCTGGTCTGATGCCGCACGGGATGTCCCGCCGGCAGCCCACGCACCTGGTCCAGGAGTGAAGGTGTGCCCGTGCTGGATCAAGAACGCAATGACCCGCTCCTGGTCAGGAGTCAACTTCGGATTGGCCGACTTCGCCTCCAGGTCGCCGACGACCACCCCATCAGCGACAAGGTCGCCGCGTGCGTTCGTTTCGCCGCAGGCGTGCGCTTCCGCGTCGGTACAGAACATCCATTCGCTGACCGGTACGCCCCCTTCACTGTGGACGCTGCACAGCGGCGGGTACGGCGCGTCGTTGTCGCCGTAGGAGTCGTACAGCGGAACCGTCTTGCCCGCGTTGTACTTGGTCAACCGTGCCCCTGAGACCGCGGTCAGGTCGGGCAGTGCGCCGGATGCCGAGGTCGGGTCATCCTGCGTCGTTCCGGGGCACTTCTCGTGGAACGGTGCTGGCCCGGCTGATGGCGCCACGGCATGCACCTGGCTGGTCAGGAGCAGGAGGGCGACCGGCACCAGCGCCAGTGAGCTCCCACGCACTTGGAGGAACGGGTGGACGGGTCGGAGACTGCGTCGACCATTCGGTTTCATCGCATGGCTCCTTCGCTGAGCGACAAGGAGTTCCATTGATGCTCAACGTGATCCTGGAAGACATCCGTGGAATCACCTGGTCGAGTACGTGTTTGCCTGAACCATCGATGGGCACCCAGGTCGGGCATGCCTGAGCACCTCGGTCTAGGAGGCGTAGCCCAGGAGTCGCGCGGCCAGGTCGGTGAGCACCTCGGTCGCGCCACCGCCGATCGGCAGGATCCGGGAGTCGCGGTAGTGCCGCTCGACCTCGGTGCCGTGCATGTAGCCGGTGCCACCGTGCAGCTGGACTGCCATGTCGACGACGGTCTCGCAGGCCTCGACCGCGGTCTGCTTGGCCAGGCACGCCTCGGCGATCACGTTCTCCCCCGCGACGTGGCGCTCGATCACCTCGTGGGTGTAGCTCTTCGAGATCTCCACCAGCCGGCGCATCTCGACGAGCTTGTGGCGCACCACCTGGTTGGCGACCAACGGCTTTCCGAAGGTCTCCCGGTCGCGGCAGTACCGGGCTGTCAGCTGCAACGCCCGGCCTGCGATCCCGTAGCCGTGCACCGCCAGCCCGATCCGCTCGACCACGAACTGCTCGGCGATCTGGTAGAAACCCGAGTTCTCCTCGCCGATCAGGTTCGACACCGGGACCCGTACGTCGACGTACGACAGCTCGGCGGTGTCCGAGCAGTGCCAGCCCATCTTCTGCAGCGAGCGATCGACGGTGAAGCCTGGGGTTCCCTTGTCGACGACGATCAGGGAGATGCCGCTGTGCCCGGGTCCGCCGGTGCGAACGGCCGTCGTGACGAAGTCGGCGCGAACACCGGAGGTGATGAACGTCTTCGCGCCGTTGATGACGTAGTGGTCGCCGTCGCGCTCGGCCCGGGTGATGATGCCCGCGACGTCGGACCCTCCGTTGGGTTCGGTGACGGCCAGCGAACCGATTAAGTCACCGGCCAGCGTCGGGCGCGCGTACTTGTCGACCAGCTCCGCGCTGCCGTTGGCGATCAGGTGCGGCAATGCGATCCCGTGCGTGAACAACCCGGCTGCCAGGCCCGACGAGCCGCCCGCCTCGAAGAACGCCTCCTGCATCGACGTGGCATCGAGCAGGTCCCCGCCGTCGCCGCCTGCCTCTTCGGGGAAGCCCAGCGCCAGGATCCCGGCCTTCGCGGCTGCCTGGTGCAACGAGCGCGGGATCTCGCACGCGTCCTCCCACTCCTGGAGGTACGGCGCGATCTCGCGCTCGACGAAGGTGCGCGTGCTCGCCTGCAGGGCGCGGCGCTCGTCGTTGTAGAAGCTCACAGCAACTCCTCGGGGATGTCGACGTGCCGGGACCGAAGCCATTCGCCGACGGCCTTGGCTTGCGGGTCGAACCGGGTGCTGGCCGCGACACCGTCGCCGAGCAGGCCGCGGATCAGCACGTTGACGCCACCGAGGTTCGGCAGCGGGTAGACCTCGACGGGCAGGTCGGCGGACTCCGGAAGCAACGTCCGGATCGCGTCGGGGGTGATCAGGTGCAGCAGCCAGCCGATCCGCGCATCGCGCTTCGGACCCGGCTCGCCACCGATCCAGAGCCCGACATTGGCGTCACCGCCCTTGTCGCCCGAGCGCGCGTGCACGAAGGTGCCGAGGGGGTGGACGGCTGTCGGGGAGTCGTCGGCTGGTCTCTTGAGGGTTTCGACAAGCTCAACCACCGGTGGTGCGGTCACTGCCTGGACCACTGAGGGTGGGTCGATGGCGATGGTTGACCCGTCCCAGAGGTGGACCACCTCGCACACCTCGTCTCGGTCGACGTACGCCGGCCGGTAAATCCCGTACGGCGACCCGCGGCCGGGAGGCGCGGTGAGGGTGAAGCCCGGGTACGACGCCAGCGCGAGCTCGACCGCGGCCGCGGTGAAAGGCTTGCCGACGGCCTCGATCGAGGGGTCCTTCACGGTGACCCGCAACAGGCAGGACGCGCCCTCCTCGGTGTCGGCGTCCGGGGTTGGCCGTGAACCCAGTGACCAGTCCACGCTGGCCGGCGGGTTGTCGGCGAGACGCGCATCGAGCTGGGTTCGGAGCCAATCAGCCTTGGCGTCGATGTCCAGGCCGGTCAGCACGAACTCCATCTGGTTGCGAAAGCCACCGAGCTCGTTGACGCAGACCTTGAGCTGCTCCGGCGGCGGGGTGCCGCGGACCCCGCTGACCCGGACCCGGTCCGGACCGTCGGTGGCGAGCTGGATCGTGGTGAGGTCGGTGGTGACGTCGGGCCCGAGGTAGAGCGTCGACTGCACCTCGTAGACGAGCTGCGCCGTCACGGTGTCGACCGAGACCAGACCACCGGTGCCGGTGTGCTTGGTCACCACGAACGATCCGTCGGCGGCGAGCTCCGCGAGCGGGAAGCCGAGCGGGGTGGCGTCGCGGTCGAGGCCCAGGAAGCCGGAGAAGTTGCCCCCGGTGGCCTGGGTCCCGCACTCGATGATGTGCCCGGCGACCACGGCGCCGGCCAGCTCGTCGTACGAGGTCGACGTCCAGCCGTGGTGCGCGATCGCCGGACCGACGACGACCGAGGCGTCGGTGACCCGACCGGTCACCACGATGTCGGCACCCTCCTCCAGCGCGCGGGCGATGCCGAACGCTCCGAGGTACGCGTTCGCGGTGAGCGCGTTGCCGAGGCCGAGCGCGGCCGCGCGCGGTGCCAGGTTGTCACCGTCGACGTAGGCGATCTTCGCGTCCAGTCCGAGCATCCCGGCGACGTCGCCGAGCTTGGCGGCCAGGCCGGCAGGGTTGAGTCCGCCTGCGTTGGAGACGAGCTTGACGCCCTGGTCGAGGGCGAGCCCCAGGCAGTCGGCGACCTGGGCGACGAAGGTCCGCGCGTAGCCGAGCGTCGGGTCCTTGAGCTGGTCCTTGCCCAGGATCAGCATCGTCAGCTCGGCGAGGTAGTCACCGGTCAGGTAGTCCAGCTCGCCGCCCTCGAGCATCTCGCGCATCGCCGAGAGCCGGTCACCGTAGTAACCGGAACAGTTGCCGATCCGGATGACGTCAGGCACTGGCCGGACGCCCCTCGCCGGACGGCCCGGCAAAGGCCTGGGCGATGTCGAGCCAGCGGTCGACATCGGGACCGACCGCGACCAGGTCGAGGTCGTCGCGGTGGGCTCGCTGGGTGACCAGCAGGCAGAAGTCGTACGCCGAACCGGTCAGGGTCTGGGCCGCGTCGTCGGGACCCCAGGACCACTGCTCGCCCGAGGGCGAGACGAGGTCGATCCGGAACTCCTCGGTCGGCGGCTCGAGCTGGTGCACGCTGTAGGCGTAGTTGCGGGTCCTCACCCCGAGGTGGGCCACGTGCCGCAACCGGTCGGTCGGTTCCAGCTTGACGCCGAGCGCGTCGGCGACGTCGAGGGCGTGCGCCCACGTCTCCATGAAGCGCGCGGTCGCCATCGAGGCCGGGCTCATCGGCGGGCCGTACCAGGGCAGCTTCTCCCCTGCCGGGTAGTCGCGGAGCATGCTCACCAGCGCCGGGCGGCCGGCATGCCAGCGCGCGAAGATCTCCGCACCGCTGGCCTTGGCGCCCGCGAACGCCTCGGCGTCGACGAAGCCGTTGGGGTCGGCCATCGCCTGGAGCACCAGCTCGTCCCACGCGGCCTTGTCGGTGCCGGCGGCGATCGCGCACTCGTCGGTCCATGCCAGGTGCACGATCGTGGTGGCGATGTCCCAGCCCTCGGCAGGTGTCATCTGCCGCCAGCCCGCCTCGTCGAGGCCGGCGACGAGCGCTTCGAGGGCATCACCCTCGGCACTCGGGTCGGCGAGCACCTGGTCGAGTACTGCGTTCATGGGGTCTCCCGTCGGGGTAGTTCGTCGTCGAGTACGGCGGCCCAGCGATCCAGGATCTTCGAGCGCCGCTTGTGGTCGTTGCTGATCGTGTTGGCGAGGCCGAGGCCACGGATCAGGTCGAGCGTCGCCTGCACGAGCTCGCGCGCCCCCGGCTGCGACTCGTCGGCGTCGAGCATCTTGACGGTGAGCTTGTGGGTCTCGCGTCCGGTCACCTGCTCGAACGGACCGAGCGCCGCAAGCAGGGCCTCGTCGCTGCGCGCAGCGACCCAGAGCTCCAGAGCGGCGACGAAGACGTCGGAGGTGAAGTGCTCGCCGAGCATCTCCAGGACAGCGCGGGTCCGGCCGGTCCCTTCGGGCAGTGCCGCAGCCGCCTGGGCCAGCTCGTCGCGGCGTACCAGGGCAAGGTGCTCGACAGCCGCGATGACCAGGTCGTTCTTGGTCGGGAAGTGGTGCAGCTGAGCACCCCGACTGACGCCCGCGCGCTGCGAGACCAGCGTGGTGGAGGTTCCGCTCCAGCCGTACTCGGCCAGGCACTGCGCAGTCGCCTCGAGCAGCCGCTGCCGCATGGCGCGCGTCCGCTCCTCCTGCGAAACCCGGGTGGCCGTCACGGCGTCATCGTGACCCGCTGGACAACAAACAGTCAAGCCTGACTTTTAGTTTGTGGACGGTCGGACTCTCCCAGCGTGCACACCGACACGACTCCGTGGGGGCTCACCCCACGGAGTCGTGTCGTTCGTGCTCAGCCGATCAGTTGGCGTGCACCACGATCGTCGAGCTGGCGCCGGCGTAGGTCACCGTGTACACGTGCGTCCCGACGGCGTTGCCGTTGCCGAGACTCACCTTGTACTTGTGGCCCGACATCACGCCACCCGAACGCTGGGCACCGTTCTCGAACACCTTGTAGCCACCCGCTGCTGGCAGCGGCGCAGTCGAGGTGCCCGAGAGCACGATGGTGCGCTTGCCCGCATTGGCCCCGGCGCTCACCGTCGCCGAGACGGTCAGGTGGGGATTGACCGGCGGACCCGCGACCGTGATGGTCACCGTGCTGGCCACGGCCGGATGGGTCGGATCCTTCACGGTGTAGGGGAACGTCGTCGTCCCGACGAAGCCGAACGCCGGCGTGAACGTGGCCTGGTTGCCGCTGACCGTGACGGTGCCGTCCGAGGACGGGCCCGCCGTGTAGTTCAGCGGGTCACCGTCCGGGTCGGACCCGGCCAGCGTCACCGTCTTCGCCGTACCGAACGGCGTCGAGCCCGAGACCGGCGAGGCGGTCGGCGCCGAGTTGCCCAGGAACGTGTACGTCGTCGTGCCGACCGTGATCGAGTTGATCACTCCGTGGCCCTGGACACCGGAGCCGAGCGACCAGCCCGCCGCCATGATGCGCGCGTTCGGGAACTTGGCCCGCCACTCCGAGAGCATGCCGTGGTTGTCGGAACCGAAGCCACCGGTGTGCGACGGAGCATCGGCCTTGACGACCGCGGACGACCCGTTGGAGAGCCACCAGTCGTTGCCGTAGAGCACGCTCCCGTCGGAGTAGACGGGCTCGCCCACCAGGATGCCGTCGGGAGTGCCGTCGCCGTCGAAGTCGACGACGAGCTGGGTCGAGGGGCGCAACGTGCCGGTGATGTTGGAGTAGTTCATCGAGGGCTCGCCTGCCTGGCTCAACGGAAGGTTGCCGGCATCGAAGTACCCGGCTGACTTGGCGAGGCTCGGGTCCGACCCGATGACGGTCTGGATCTCGAGCCCACCACCGGGCAGGAACGTGTTGGTCCCCTGGGCCCTGGTCTCGCTCATGTTGACGTCGAGCGGCCCGAGCACCTTGGTCGTGGTGGCCGGAGCTGCGGCGAACGTGTAGGTGTCGCCACCGATGATGAAGTTCTTGATGAACCCGTCGCCCTTCACTCCCGAACCGAGCGACCAGCCGCCCTGGATCACCCGGGCGTTCGGGAAGGCCGCGTGCCACTGCGCCAGCGTGCCGTGGTTGTCGGAGCCGAAGCCGCCCGTGTGCGAGGGGGCACCGTCCTTGACGAACTGCTGCGAACCGTTCGAGGCCCACCAGTCGTTGCCGTACAAGGCAGAGCCGTCGGCATACGTCGGCTCACCGACCAGGATGCCGTCGATGGTGCCGTTGCCGTCGAAGTCGACCTTGAGCTGCTCACCAGGTCGCACGGTGTTGGCACCGTTCGCGACCCACGACATCGAGGGCTCGATCGCGGCCACCGCGGCCAGCGACTTGTCGACGTCGAAGTAGCCGGCCGCCTTGTTGGTGCTGGTCGAGTCGGGGATGCCGTTGGTGTAGACGTGCACGCCGACGTCCGGCGTACTGAAGTCGTTGTGGCCGGTGACCCGGGTGTCGGTCTGGTCGACCAGGTTGGCGGTGATCACCTTGCTCGCGGCCTGGGCCGGACCGATGCCGGTGACCAGACCGACGGTCATCAGGGCGCCGACGGCAACCGCCGCGGGAAGTCGGTAGCGCCGCATCGCGCGGTGCTGGGGGTTTCGTGTTCCTGACATGGCGAACCTTTCAGTGAGCACTCCGGGACCGCGCATCGGCCATCGGAATGGCCCCCCGGGAATTTGTGGAAGGGACAGTTCTGGATTCTGCGCCGAACAGCGTCAACGGAAACCGATGGGCTAGACCTGTTTCGGAACCGAACAGGTCCATAACCCCTCAGGTCGGACATCGGTTCGGCACAACTCGCCCACGATGCCGGGGAACCTGCGTCCCGTCGGACCCAGTAGATTCGCCGCATGGGGAGCAACCGGACACTGACGACCCGGCGCCGGTTCGCCATCGCGACAGCCGTCACGGGTGCCGTCTTCCTGGTTGTCGGTCTGCTCTGGGGTGACCAGATCGCGATCAAGCTCCAGGAGACTCCGACCACCACCAACGGCTGGCTCTTCATCGGCTGGCTGATCGGTGGTCCGCCGTTCCCGATCGCCGTCCTGCTGTGGTTCGAGCGCAGCCGGATGAAGCACAGCAACGTCATCGCATGGACCTACGCGATGGCCGTGGTCTCCGGCGCCAACCTGTTCATCCTCCCGGCTCGGGTGTTCGGAGTCCCCTGGCAGTTCGGCACCGGCGGCATCCTGGTGGGCAACCCGTTGACCGCGGGCTGGGTGTGGGGCGTGCTCGCGAACGTCGTCGGCGGCGTCTTCACCGGCCTGGTGCTGCTGATCCTCAACAAGTCGACGGCCGAGGGCCCGACCAAGGCACAACGGGCCATGACGGCCCGGTTCCTGGAGCGCGCCTGGCTGGTCGGGCTGGTGGTGACCCTCGGCTTCGCCCTGTACGGCGGCAACGGAGCCGGCATCTTCAACAACGGGACCTAGGTCCGCCGAGCCCGCCGCTGGGCCAGGTTCTGGGCCTGCTTGCGCTCGGCCGCGATCTCGGCACGGTAGCCGTGGAAGTCGACCTGGATCGTGTGCCGCTTCGAGGCGACGTACCGCTTGGCGAGCTTGCGGTCGTAGTCGGCGATCTGGGCCCGCATCGCCTCGACCGACGGCAGCACGCCGACGCCGGTGATGAGGTCGCCGACCCACTCGGCCTGCGCCTCGGAGAGCGGCATGATCGCGCCCAACGGCTGGATCAGACCGAGGAAGTAGAGCCCCGGGTGGCTCGGGTCGACCACGCGCCGGTACAGGTCGATGTGGTTGTCCTCGGCCGTCACGACCTCGTCGTCGAGGAACGGGAAGCTGACCTGGTAGCCGGTGCAGTACACGACGACGTCGTACTCGCCCGACCTGCCGTCGACGAAGAACACCTTCGAGCCCTCGAACCGGTCGATGTTCGGCCGCACGGTGATGTCGCCGTGTCCGAGCCGGTTGAGCAGGTCCTGGCTGACGGTCGGGTGCGCGTGCAGGATCGCGTGGTCAGGCTCGGGCAGCCCGTAGTCGGTGACCTTGCCCTGGGTGAGGCGGATCAGCGCGCCCATCGACCACTGCTGGAACCTCAGCGGCCCGCGCGCCAGCGGTGAATCGGTGAGGTGATCGGTCGGCTTGCCGAACATGAACTTCGGGACGATGTGCGCCCCGCGGCGCATCGCGAGGTCGGTGGAGGTGGCCACCCGGGTCGACTCGACGGCGATGTCGCACGCCGAGTTCCCGATCCCGAGCACCAGGACACGCTTGCCGACCAATGGCTCGGGCGTGCGGTAGTAGTGCGCGTGCAGCTGCTCGCCCGGAAAGCCGTCCGCACCGGGGAAGGCCGGCTCGGGCCAGCGCGGCTTCCAGTGGTGGCCGTTGGCGACGACGACGTGCTCGTAGTGCGTCGTGGTCTCCGCACCTCCGACGGGCCGCACCGTGACGTCGTACCCGCCGGTCCCGACGGGCTCGACCCGGGTGACCTCGGTCCGGAACCTGATCCGGTCCCGGAAGCCGAAGTGGTCCACGAACGCGTCGAAGTACTCCGCGATCTGCCAGTGGCTCGGGTAGTCGGGCAGGGACTCGGGCATCGGGTAGGCGGCGTACTCCATCAGCTGGCGCGAGGTGTTGATGTGCAGCGACGCGTACGCCGAGGACATCTCGTTGTCGTTGCCGTAGCGCCAGTTCCCGCCGATCTGGCTGCCCGCCTCGAAACAGTCGAAATCGACTCCGCGGACGGTCAGGACCTGCGCCGCCGTGATCCCCGAGGAGCCCGCGCCGATGATGCACACCTTGCCGCTCATGCCGGGCAACCTACCTCGCAGTCGATTCCGCCGGGCCGGCCACGCAGCAGCGAGACTGGCTGGACAGGTGGGACAGATGATGGACAAGGGGTCCGTTGACCCCACACAATCAGGCGCAGGGGGATGGGCCCGCGCGACCGGGGTTGCGGTCGCACGAGAGGAGTCCGTGGATGCGCGGCAAAGATTCCGACGAGAACGCCCGGATCGAGAACCTTGCGAAGATCGCCCGTTTCTCCGACTTCAGCGACAGCGAGATCGCGATGGTCCTGGACGCGGCGACGTACCTGACCGTGCCCGAGGGCTGGGCGATGATGGCCGAGAACACGCCTGCCGACAAGGCGTACCTGATCCTCTCCGGCGAGGTCTCGGTACGCCGGGGCGGTGCCGAGGTCGCGCGCGTGGGCGCCGGCGAGCTGGTCGGCGAGATGGCGCTGGTCAACCACAAGCTCCGCTCGGCGACGGTGGTCACCGAGACACCGCTCGAGGCGCTGCACTTCACCGACCAGGCCGTGGCGGACCTCAACGAGAAGATCCCCCATTTCAAGGACGCGCTCACGGGTGCCGTCGAGGAGCGCAGCCACCACGACCAGGGTGACTGACGACGCGCGATGACACGGCCTGATGGATGGCCCGTCGTTTCTGATCTCTCCTCACCGGAGACGCAATGGGGGCTCAAGTTCACTGACGAGTCGGTCGAGACCGACTACAAGGTGTGGAGACGTGACCACGTCCACGCCTTCATGCAGTTCGCCATGTACGGCGCCGCCGGAGCAGCATCGTGCGCGTTCGTCGCCGTCGTCTTCGGCGCCCTGAGCCACCTGCGCACGCTCGCGCTCGTCCTGATCCCGGTGATGGTGCTGATCCTGCTCCTCGGCGGGGTGGTGACCAGCATCGAGGCGCGGAGCCACCAGGTCCTCGCGCTCGGCTCGCTGGCGAACGTGATCGGCGGCTGCCTCGCCGTCGGCCTGACCTACCAGATGAACGACCCTGCGCTGACCGGCGCCTGCGTGACCATGGCGCTCTTCTTCGCGCTCACGATGTTCCGGCTGCCCCCGCCCCTCGCCCTGGCCACGGTCGGTTCGTACATCGTCCTGGACGGCGCAGCGGTCTTCCGGATGCACGCCCAGGGACACATCACCAACCAGCAGTTCGCGGTCGGGCTGTTCATTCCGGTCACGGCCCTGCTGTCCGGGATGGTGCTCAACCTCGCGATCGAGTGGATCACCCGGCAGACCTACGTCGACCACCTGATCATCGAGGCCCAGCAGGAAGCGCTGTTCGACGAGCGCAGCAACATGGCGCGGTTCATCTCCCCCGACATCGCCGAGACGGCGCACCTCTCCGGCCTGAACCTGAACCTGCGCACCGAGATCTACAGCCTCACCGCTGTCAGCATCGACCTGCGCGGCTTCACCCACTTCACGCAGCAGCACGGTGCCGAGTTCATGGTCCAGGTGCTCCAGGAGTACTACGCGGTGGTCATCGATGCCGCGAAGGAGTACGGCGCCACCGTCAAGGATTTCGCCGGCGACGGCGCGCTCATCCTCGTCGGCGCACCGTTCCCGCGACCTGACCACACCCGGGTCGGTCTGCGCCTCGCGCGTCACATGATCAACCGGGTTCGCGAGGTCACCGACAAGTGGGCAACGCCGGAGACCCCTCTCGGCGTCGGCATCGGCATCTCCTCCGGCGAGTGCGCGGTCGGCGCGATCGGCACGGCCCAGCAGCTCGAGTACGCCGCCGTCGGCACCACCGTCAACCTGTCCGCCCGGCTGTGCTCGCTGGCCCAGGACGGGCAGATCCTGATGGGCCCGGGCACCGCGCGCGCCCTGGAGGAGTCGCCGGGCTGGACCCGCAAGGTGGTCACCCTCGCCGGGATTCCGGAGCCGGTCGAGGTCACGATCGAGGACACCCGCGCGCCGAAGCCGATCCTGACCACGCCCGGCACGGTGCCGCTCCAGCGCGAAGCGATCGAGCCAGACCCGGTCCCGGAGCTTGCCGACACGGAGCCCCTGCCGCGTCCCGAAGCCCAGTAGCGTTCCCCTCGTGAATCTCTTCGAGTTCGAGGGCAAGCGCCCCACCGTGCACCCGGATGCCTTCGTCGCGCCGACAGCGACCCTGATCGGCGACGTGACCGTCGAAGCCGGCGCCAGCGTCTGGTACGGCGCCGTCCTGCGCGCCGACATCTGCCGGATCGTGATCCGCGAGGGTGCGAACGTCCAGGACAACTCGGTCCTGCACGGTGCTCCGGACGCGCTGGTCGAGGTCGGGCCCGGTGCGACGGTGGCGCACTCCTGCGTGGTGCACGGCGCCGTCCTGGAGGAGAAGGCCCTGCTCGGCAACAGCAGCACGATGCTCGACGACACGCGCCTCGGCGCCGGATCGATGGTCGCGGCCGGGTCGCTGGTGAGCCCGGGCAGCGTGATCCCCGCCGGAGTCCTCGCCGCCGGTACGCCGGCCCAGGTCAAGAAGCCGATCGAGGGCACTGCGGCGCAGTTCTGGGTCGAAGCCAACCCGCCGTACTACGCCGAGCTCGCCCAGCGCCACAAGGCTGCGATCGTCGAGTGCTGAAATGGTCGCTCTAGCAGCCATCTGAGCACTCGACTCGGCGTTACAAGCGCTTTAGAGCGGTCTCGGCCGCGTTGAAGCCGCACATCCCGTGCACGCCTCCGCCCGGCGCGGCCGCCGACGAGCACAGGTAGACCCCCGGAATCCCCAGCGTGTAGGGGTTTGCGGCCACCCGCGGGCGGAAGACGATCTGCCTGCCGGTGTTCGCGCCGGCACCGATGTCGCCGCCCACGTAGTTCACGTTGTACGCCGCCATGTCGGTCGCCGACCGGACGTAGGTCCCGACGATCCGGTCCCGGAAGCCCGGCGCGAACCGTTCGATCTGGGCGGTGAGCGCCTCGGTCGCGTCGCCGGTGTGGCCGGCAGGCACGTGCGCGTAGGCCCAGAGCGGGTTGACCGAGCCCGACGACCGTGACGGGTCGGCCAGGTACTGCTGACCGATCAGCGCGAACGGGTTCGGGGGCATCTCACCGCGGGCCGTCGCCGCCTCGGCCGCCACGATCTCCTCGGCGGACCCACCCAGGTGCAGGGTCCCGGCCCGTCGGCAGTCCTCGTTGGTCCAGGGCACATCGCCCTCGATCGCGTAGTCGACCTTGTGCACGGCCGGGCCGTACTCGAAGCGCCGGAACGCCCTCGTGATCCGACCGGGCAGCTCGTCGCCGAGGAGGTCGAGGACGCCGGCGGGCGCGAGATCGAGCAGCACGACATCGGGCTCGAAGCCGACGATGTCGCGCAGCTGCTTGCGCGAGGTGACCCGCACACCGGTGCGCACCGACCCGCCCAGGGATTCCAGCAACCGCACCAGAGCCTTCGCGATCGAGTGCGACCCACCCTCGGCCACCGGCCAGCCGGCGTGATGCCCAGCGGCCGTGAGCATCAACCCGATCGAGCCGCTCAACGCCGTGTCCAGGCGCCCGAAGGCGTGCGCCGCGACTCCGGTGTAGAGCGCCCGCGCCGGGTCGTCCTTCCAGTGCTTCATCGTCCAGGTGGCCGGAAGCAATGCCTGCGGACCGAAGCGGCCGAACGCGATCGGGTGCTTGGGCGGGTTGAGCGCCGGGCTCATCGCATCGCCCACGATCTTGGGGAAGGTGCGTGCCAGCGGCTCGAAGACGCGGCGCCAGGCCTTCGCATCCGCCCCGATGGTGGCATCGGTGTCGGCGAAGTCGCGGGTGACGATCCCGGCCCGGCCGTCGTCGAGCGGGTGGGCGAAATCGACCTCGGGCCAGAGCCAGCGCAGCCCGAAGTCCTCGAGCCCCAGCGTCGTGAAGAACGGCGAGGTCACTCCCGTCGGGTGGAAGGCCGAGCAGTCGTCGTGCAGCAGCCCAGGCACGATCCTTTCCGTCGTACGGGTTCCGCCGCCGAAGGTCTCGGCGGCCTCGAGGACGGTGACCTCGAGTCCGGCCTGAGCCAGTCGGACGGCGCCGGCCAGCCCGTTCGGCCCGCTGCCCACCACCACGGCTCTGCTCATCGGCGCGTCACCCGACGGTCGGCGTCTGCTGCCGGACGTAGCCGGGCGCCGTCCAGGTGGCTGTCAGCGGGATCGGACCGTTGGGGAGCCAGGGCTGCTCGGCCACGCACTCGGCGACGTTCCAGGTGCCGCGTTCGACCACGCCGAGTGCGGCGTCGATGATCCGGTACTCCTGCGGCGGGTTCAGCCACGGTGTCCGCTGCGACTCGCAGTACGCCACCACCAGGTCACCGGGCTCGAGGTTCAACCGTTTCTGGACCGCAGCGACCAACCGTTCGTCGTGCAGGTGACCGTCACCGAAGTTCCAGCCAAGGATCGTGTTGCAGACGAACTCCCCGTCCCGGATGGTGCGGGTCTCGACGTCGTCGAGGTGCACGTACGCCGCCGAGTACAGCCCGCGGCCCTGGCTGTGCAGGGCGCGCCACGACGAGACCTTCTGCAAGGTCAGCTCGGCGTCGTCCTTCTCGTAGGGCGTCGGCTTCATCCGTTGCAGCTGGTCGATCTGGTTCTCGACGACAGGCAGCTCGTTGAGCCGCTCCTCGATCCCGGGCTTCATCAGCCAGATCGACGACGCCCAGTTGCCGGCGTACTGACGCATCGAGGGCAGGAACGAGACCAGCTCGGGACGCAGGTTGCCGAGGATCGGCCCGAAGGTCAGCAACGCGAACACCGGGATCAGCAGCAGCGGTTTGTCGAAGCTCCAGATGTTGTAGACCGATGCCTCGAAGCCGTGACCGAACCCGCCCCACAGCACGATCGCGATGTAGCCGAAGTACACGTTCCACTCCAGCGGCACGGCAAGCGGGAACGTCGAGGTGATGAAGATGTGGAACACCAGCATCGCGATCGCGCCGAGCCGCGCGACCGTGTTGTCGGTGGTCAGCAGCAACGTCACCGGGATGATGATCTCCACCGTGGTCCCGCCGACGTGCGCCATGAACCACGCCAGCCGGCTGGGCCGCAGGTCCTCGGGGAAGCTGCGGTAGTGCGCGCGCTTCGAGAAGCGCGGTTGGCCGGGCTGGTTGGAGACCATCGCCGGCACGACGTTCACGAAGTGCAGGCCGAGCTTGGAGGTCCCCGCGCCGATCCAGACGATGCAGATGATGATCTTGAACGCGACCACCAGGTCGACGAAGTCGGCAGCCGTCGCGCCACTCCGGGTGACCAGCGCGCCCAGGGTGGCGGAGAACAGCATGATCGGTAGGTACTGCTCGGAACGCGCCGCCAGGAAGATCACCTTGTCCCGCAGGCCCATCAGCGGCATCGTCACCAGGATCGGGATGAAGGCATAGACCGGCACCAGCTCCTGCGGTCCGGTCCCCAGCGGGACGTGAGCCACGCGATGCGCGTGCACCACCAAGGGGTAGACGAGACTGGCGAGAACCGCGAGGTAGAGCGCGACGTCGAGGACGGTGCGCTCGTCGCCACCCGTGCCCGGGACGTGCCTACCCCAGGGCGCCATCCGCAACGTCCCCGGGCGGATCCAGTAACGGACGTTGCCCAGCATCGGGGTGAAGTGGCCGCACAGCGGACCGAAGGCACCGCCGAGCCCGAGCACCTCGAGCAGCATCAGCCAGATGGCGAGCTTCTGGTAGACGACGATGTTGTCGAACCAGGTGCCCGGATCGCCGAAGTGCACCCCGACCGTCGTCCACGACGTGATCGCCAGGCCGACGGCGAAGTAGAGCCCGAGCATCTTCAGGACGTAGACGATGTTCAGAACGCGCGGGGTCCCGAAACCGTCGTCGACCCAGTGCACCGCGAGGATCCGGATCCGCTCGCTCAGTGGGAGCTTGAGGAAGACGGCCGGCTCGACGGGCGGATCGCTCGGGTTGATGAATCCCATGGCCGGAGTCTGCTGTGGGTGGGCCGTCGCGGCAAGGACTGGCCGAAACTCTGGCGCCCCAGAGTGACATTGTGCAAATGTGCACCATGGCCTCCCACCGCTGGATCACCCGGGCAACGGCAGCACTCGCCGTGGCCCTGCTGCTGACGGTGTCGTTGACGACGGGCGGTGCCGCCTCCGCAACGACCTACCCTCCCGCGCCGACGGCACCCTGCGACGCGATCAGTCCGTACGCCGTCCCCTGCGTCGCGCTCGGCAAGGTCGCCGATGCGGTGTCCAACGAATGCCGACGCGTCGGCGTACCGGACACGCTGTGCACGATCCCGCTGGCCCACAAGGTCACCCAGGCAGCACGCGATGCCTACCAGGTGTCCTGGGTGCACCAGGCTGCGCAGTTCCAGTACGCACTCGGTGACTCGCTGCCGTTGCGCGACGCGCAGTGGCTGGGGACCCACAACTCGTTCAACGCGCTGGTCAACGGTCTGACGATCTCCCACGCCGATTCCAACCAGCAGCTCACCCTGACCCAGCAGCTCGACATCGACGTGCGCGCGCTCGAGCTCGATCTGCACTACATCCCGCGGCTGGAGTTCCTCGGTGCCAAGGCGGTCACGGTGTGCCACGGCCAGGGTCCGAGCGTCGGCAACCTCGGCTGCACCACCGAGCCCCTGTTCACCAACGTGCTCCCCGAGATCGCGACCTGGCTCAACGCCCCGGCGCACGCCCACCAGGTGATCCTGCTCTACCTCGAGGACGAGATGAGCAACGCTGCCGCGTACGCCTCGACGATCTCGACGCTGGACCAGGTGCTGCGGCGCCCGAACGGCACCAGCCTGATCTACCGACCCGATCCGGCCCAGCACGCGGGCAACGGCTGCACCCCGCTGCCGACGGGTATCTCCCGTGACGACGTCCGCGCCGCGGGTGCCCAAGTGATCCTCGTCGGATCGTGTGCGCCGGGCTGGTCGACCGACGTCTTCGACTGGAACCCCTCGCACGTCGAGAGCGGTTCGACCTCGGCGTACAAGCCCTACCCGGCGTGCGATGCGACGTACGGGCCGAGCGTCTACGCCACCAGGATGGTCCGCTACTACGAGGACAGCACCCTCGTCTCCGCGCTGCTGACGCCATTCGCTCCCCCGCCCAACCCCGAGGCGCTGACGCCCGACAAGGTCGCCGCGATGACGAGCTGCGGCGTGAACCTCTTCGGCTTCGACCAGCTCCTGCCCGAGGACGGACGCATCCAGTCCTCGATCTGGAGCTGGGCACCGGGCGAGCCCAAGGCCGGCGCGGGGAGCTGCACGCTGCAAGGCGCCGATGGTCGCTGGATCGCTGCTCCGTGTGGGGATCCGCATCCGGCCGCGTGCCTGAGCGCGGGGGTCTGGTCGGTCACCACACCGGTCGATGCCGCGTCCGGTCCGGCAGCCTGTACGGCGATCGGCTCGACCTTCGCGTCGCCGCGCGCCGGTGACCAGAACTCCGCGCTGCACGCAGTCGCGGGAGCGTCCGGAGCCTGGCTGGACTACTCCATCTCGTAGCCTTGGACCTGAACCCGGCAACCATCTCGGAGGCAGCCATGGCAGGGATCAAGCGTTTCGACCACGTCGGCATCACCGTCGCCGATCTCGACGCCGCCGTCGCGTTCTTCCTGCACCTCGGACTCGAGGTCGAAGGGCGGATGTTCGTGGAGGGCGAGTTCATCGACACGGTCTGCGGCATCCCCGACTCGCGGACCGAGGTCGCGATGCTCCGCCCGCCGGGCGGCGGAACCTCCCTCGAGCTCGCCCGGTTCCTCAGGCCCGACCACGTGCCCGGATCGCCGACGGCTATGGCGAACGAGCTCGGCCTGCGCAACGTCTGCTTCGAGGTCGACGACCTTGAGTCGATCGTGGATGCCCTGGCTGCCGACGGCTACGGACTGGTCGGCGGCATCGGCCAGCACGAGAGCAGCTGGCTGATGGCCTACGTCAGAGGCCCCGAGGGCATCGTCGTCTCCCTGGCCGAACGGATCGGCCTCTGACCAGAGCCTCCTCGGTTGCTGCGCACACCGATGACGAACCAGAGCATGGTGAGCGCGACGCAGAGCTTGCCGAGCCAGTTTCCCGTGGTCACGAACGGGGTCTGACCTGATCCGACCGCGATGGTCGCCACCAGGAGGCCGCTGCTGGCCGTGGCCGTCACCCGCGCGTCGACGATGCGCCCTTCGGGGTCGATGATCGCGGAGTCCCACGCCGTGTCCGCCTTGACGGCGGCGAGCCCGTTCTCGACCGCCCGGAACACCAGATGCGTGTAGTGCTGGTCCGCGATGCCCGACCAGTCCTCGGACGGAACCGCCAGCAGCTGAGCACCGCCTCGTGCCGCTGCGCGCGCCGTGTCCTCGAAGTCGAGGTCGTAGCAGATGATCGGTGCGATCCGCCCGATCGTCGTGGGTGCGATCACGACCTTCCCACCCACGCTGTGGTCGCCGGCGAACCTCACCGGATGCTGCTTGTCGTAGACGGCGAGGATCTGCCCGGTCGGCGCGACGACGGCCGCCCGGTTGAACCGCGCGGGATCAGGGGTGTACCCGACCACGAGGTAGGTCCCGGTCGACATAGCGAGGCCTTGTACGGTCCTGGCCGCGTCGGTGGTCGTGTCGACGTACGCCAGGGCCTTCTCCGGCCAGACGACCAGGCGCGCACCCTGAGACGCGGCCTGCTTCGTCGCGGCGATCAGCCTCGACAGGACCGCCGCGTTCGATTGCGATGCTGCCGTCGGGTTGTCGGCCTGGTTCGTGGGGAGCCCGAGCTGCACGGCAGCGACCCGCAGTGTGCCTGCGTCGCGCCCGGCGGCCAGCAGCACCGAGCTGCCGGCGATCCACAGCGCGAGCGTCGAGACGAGCCCGCCGCTCAGCACCAGCCGCGTCCGTCGTACCGGACGGAGGACGAGCGCCGCGATCCCGTAGTTGGTCAGCATGATCAGGAGGTTGAGACCCGACACGGACACGACACTCACCGGCTGGATGAGCCAGGGCTGTCGGTAGAGCGCGTACGCCGGGTCGAGCCAGGAGGCGATCGGGGTGAGACCGACCGCGTACAGGGCTGCCGTCCACAACACCGGGCTCGACCACCAGACATGGCGGAAGGCGGTCGCTCGCTGCCACCGGGCTTCCAACCACCCACCTGCACCGAGCACCGGGACGAGAAGGAGGAGCCACCACCGCTGCTGGGACTCCAGGCCACCCCACCCGAGGTAGCCGACGTAGGTGCCGATGCCGATCACCGGCGCGAGGCCTGACCACGACAGCGGCAGCACCCGGTGCTGGGCGAGCGCGATCGGAACGAATGCGACGAAGACCAGCGGCCACGCGCCGATGGGCGGGAAGGCGGCGACCAACCCCAGTCCGCCGGACACCGCAACAGCGACGCCGCCGGCGAGCCGGGTGCTCGTACGCGGCATGATCACCACCTCTGTTTCAGATACACTATGTATCTGAAACAGAGGCGTCGTCAAGGGAGGTCGTGATGAGCCCCGTGAGCCGGGTCGAGTCGCAGCAGCAGACCCGTACCGCTCTCCTCGAGGCTGCCCGCCACGAGTTCACCGAGGCCGGCTTCCTCGGCGCCTCGCTGGAACGCATCGCTACCCGTGCCGGGTACACCCGCGGGGCGATCTACCGGAACTTCGACGACAAGTACGACCTGTTCCAGTCCGTCCTGACCGACTGGACGACCCGGCACACCAGCTCGCTGGCCAGCGACCTGGCGGCAGCGCCGGACGGTACGCCGCAGCTGGACGTGTTGCAGGGCTGGTTCGACGTCTTCCTGGTGCCTCAGGCACTCGCCGCTGCCTACACGGAGTTCTGCGCCGCCGCCACCACCCACGACGAGGCGCGCCACCGCCTGGCGCAGCACCAGCGAACGGTCCGCGCCGAGGTGGCCGCCATGATCGAGAGCTACTGCCTGCGCGCCGGACTCGCGCTGCCGATCCCCACCGACCGCTTCGCATCCTTGGTCATGGCTCTCGCGACCGGCTTGGCCAACCAACGCAACCTGGATCCCGCTGCCGTGCCGGCCGAGCTCTACACGAACGCGCTGACCTACCTCTGGGACGGCGTGTTCACCAGCAGGTAGTCACGCCGCGACAGCGCGTTCGGGTGCCCGGACCGTCGTCACGGTCCGGGCACGCGACGCACCTGCGTCAGCTGGCCGTGATCGTGATGACCTGGCTGCGCGAGGCGTTGAGGTGCTTGGTCTTGTCCCCGGCGAACTTGACCTCGTACTGCTCCTTCTTGCCCTTGCCGAGGTTGGGCAGGGTGACACTCACCCGGTAGTGGCCCTTGCCCGCCATCGCGGTCGCGCTGACGGACTTCCATGCGCCCCACTTGGCACTGACCGTGTCGCGGCGCGACCGGACCAGGAAGCTCTTGGCCTCTCCGTTCACGCCCACCTTCTTGCTGGTCAGCGTCAGGAAGACGGTGTCCTTGTGACGCGGCGCCACGGTGGTCTTCGCGGCACGGGCGTTCAGCGAGGTCTGCGCGTTGACCGGCGTGGTGGCGAAGGCCGGTGTCACCACGGTGACCACGGCCAGGGCAGCCGACGCCACGGCGGTCGAGCGGGAGAAGTTGCGCATCAGAAATCCCTTTCGTCGAGGGCAGTCGACCTGACCGCCGATTCAACGAAAGTGTTGCGACCGCGACTGAGATGCCAGTGAAAGAGAACTAACGAAAAGAGAGAGTTCTGCTGAGGAATCACAGGCTACGCACAGGTACCGGAAATGCGTCGGGCGCGGAGCCGCTGACGTTGCCGCCAGTGGCTCCGCGCCCTCCGCTCGTCGCTAGTGAACCGTGACGGAGGAACTCGTCGCTGACGCGTAGCCAGGCGCCGAGGACGCTACCGCGCGGTACTTGCCCGCCGGGACCGTGATCTTCCACGATGCCGACCAGCCCGTCTTGGGGGCCGTGAACGAGGCGAAGAACTTCCAGTGCTTGTGCACGTAGCGCTGCACCTGCACCTTCTGACCGCCCACGCCAGTCAGCGTCGTGGTCAGCTTGCGACCCTTGGCCGACACCTTGATGTGCGACACGGCCGTCAGGCTGAAGTCGTCGAGGTTGGTGACGCTCGGCACGTTCCTGCCCGAGAACAGCAGGGTGGCCGTCGATCCGCTGCCCGTGGTGAAGGTCTTCGTGACCGGCGCCCAGAACCTGTTGGCGACGTTGTTCGTGGTGACGAAGAGCGACCCGCCGGACGTCGCAACGTTCGACACCTGAACGGTCAGGTCGTTGTTGGCCGGAGAGCCGTTCGACCAGTACTCGACCCAGTAGGTCAGCGTGTACTGCGTGTGCGGGCGCACGCTGAGGACCTGGTACCAGGTGTCGTCACTGCCGGTCGACGCCAGGTCGATCGCGCTGGAGCCGCCGTTGCTGGTCGAGGTCACGTTGGACTGGTGGTCCACCGAGTGCACCCACGGGCTGGTCGACGATGCCTCGAAGCCACAGTTGTGGACGAGGTTGTTCGCGATCGCGGCGCATCCTGCGCGCTGCTGAAGGACGAACACGTCGTCGACGTAGGTTTCACCCGGGACGTTGCGGCCCGACAGGGTCAGCGTCATCGAGTGCGCGGATCCGGTCTTCACCAGCTGGGCACCGCGCGACCACGTCAGGTTGGCATTGGTCGACGTGTAGATCTGGTGCCCGGCACCGGAGCTTCCCGACACGTTCGTCGCGGCCAGTGTGATGTCGTCCGCCGTCGTTCCGCTGTTGTCGGTCGAGAAGAACTGCGCTCCGACAATGTAGTAGGTGTTCGGCGCAACCGGGACGGTCTGCGTCCACACGTCGTCGCCGCCCTCGGAACCGAAGCGGAGGGACTCCCCGCCTGACTTCACGGCTCCGCTGGACTGGCCGGAGTTGTGACTGACCAGGTGCGTCCAGCCCGGGAGTGCCCCGTTGGTCGCAGGCGCGGCTTCGAAGCCACAGTTGACCACCAGGTTCCCCGGCACCCCGCACGGGTTGAGGTTCGGGTCGTCGGGCGACAGCGCGTGTGCCGGCAGCGCCATCGCCGTGGCACCGGCAGACGCGAGCAGGACGACGAGAAGGCCGGCTAGGCGGCGACGTTTGTTCATGAGCACGTGAACTCCCCAAGAAATGAGCCGCGCCGGAGGCCCGAGCCGCTCCCAATGAATGTGGCTCCACGCTAGACCGAGGGATTGCGGCTTGGCGAGGGTACGAATCGCCCAATTGATGTAGCCCAAAGGGCACGAAATTCATTGCTGAACGATCAGCGCCGCTCTTTCTTGTCCTGCCGATTCGTGGTGATCAACGTGACCACCGTCAGCCCGCCGCCCAGCACCAGGCCGAGGACGTCGCGGGACCAGGCCGCCAGGACGACGATGGTCAGACCGCACCAGACACCGAACGGGACCTGGCCGAAGAAGTTGCGCATGCGGTGAGTGTTGCACTCGTGCACTACTAGAACCTGTTCCACTTTCTCGGATACCGGTCTACCGTGATCGAGTGACCCAGACCGCCACCAACACCTTCACCGTGACCAACCCTGCCACCGGCGAATCGGTGGGCACGTTTCCCATCCACACGGCCGACGACATCGCCGAGCGTGCGGCCGCTGCCCGGACCGCCCAGGTGTGGTGGGCCGGGCTCACCTTCGCCGACCGCAAGCGTCGGATCAACCGCTGGATCGCGGCCATCGCGCAGCAGTCCGACGAGATCTGCGACCTCGGCTTCGCCGAGACCGGGCGTCCGCGGGGCGACGTGCAATTCGAGCTGATCGCCGGGCTCGAGGACCTGCGCTGGGCGGCAGCGCACGCCGGCCGGGTGCTCAAGGAGCGCAAGGTCGCGCCCGGGATGGCGCTGTTCAACTTCGGCGCCCGGGTCTCCTACCCGCCGCTCGGAGTGGCCGGTGTGATCGCGCCGTGGAACGTGCCGATCTACACCGTCCTCTGCGGGATCGCCTACGCGCTGGCCGCCGGCAATGCCGCGATCGTCAAGCCGTCGGAGTACGCACCGGCCAGCTCGATCCTGGTCATCGAGGCCTTCGCGACGGCCAACGCGGACGCGCCCGCCGGGCTGATCAGCTGGATCACGGGCTTCGCCGAGACCGGCAACGCGCTGTGCACCGCTGGCCTGGACAAGATCGCCTTCACCGGCTCGGTCCCGACCGGCCGCAAGGTGATGGCCGCCTGTGCCGAGAACCTGACCCCGGTGCTGCTCGAGCTCGGCGGCAAGGACGTCACGATCGTCGCCGAGGACGCCGATGTCGAGAAGGCCGCCCAGGCGGTGGTCTGGGGTGGCTTCTTCAACGGTGGCCAGGCGTGCGTCGGGATCGAGCGCGTCTACGTCACGCGGGCGGTTCGCGATCCGTTCCTGGCCAGGGTCAAGGAGATCGCCTCGAAGGTCACCACGGGACTGGAGGAAGGCGATGCCTACGGGCCGATGATCGTGCCCGCCCAGATCGATCTCGTACGACGCCACGTCACCGCCGCGATCGAGGGCGGCGCGACCGCGCTGGTCGGCGGGGTCGACTCGATCAGGGCGCCGTTCGTCGATCCCGTCGTCCTCGTCGACGTACCGGAGGACAACCCGGCGGTGCAGGAGGAGACCTTCGGGCCGGTGATCGTGATCAACACCGTGGCCGACGTCGACGAGGCGATCACCAAGGCCAACGCGACGAAGTTCGGCCTCGGCTCGTCGGTGTTCTCCGCCCGCCGCGGCCGTGAGATCGCGCACCGCCTCAAGGCGGGTGGCACCACGATCAACTCGGTGCTGACTTTTGTCGGGATGCCCTCGGTGCCGTTCGGCGGCATTGGTGACTCCGGCTTCGGCCGCTTCCACGGCGACGACGGCCTGCGCGAGTTCGCGGCTCCGAAGGCCACCACGAACAAGCGGTTCCAGATGGGTCCGGACATGCAGTCCTTCCCGCGGCGGCCCGACGACTTCGAGCAGGTCCGCAAGATGGTGAAGTTCCGCTACGCGAAGCGACGCGGCGTGTGAGCGCTCTGAGGCGTTTCGCCGACGTCGCGGGCATCCCGGAACCCGACCTGTCCGACACGTGCGTGCGCGAGTTCGCCGACCAGTTCGCGCTGGACGTGTCGTCGATCGACGACACCCAACGCGCAGCGTTCTTCGCCGCGACCGGCGACCAGGCCTTCGCCGTGGTCCAGCGCATCTACGCACACGACTTCGTGCCCCGGGTGCGCCGGGTCCTCCCCGAGGCCCCTGCCGCGACGCCGTACGACGGAGACAGCTGGGCACTGCTGGAGGACTTCATGGTCCAGGTCGCCAGGCTGTCGGCGCTCGACCCGACGCTCACGGAGCTCGTCCGCCTGCGTGGGGCGCGGCTGCACGACTGTGCCGTCTGCAAGTCGCGGCGCAGCCAGGACGCACTCGACGCCGGTGCCGACGAAGCCTTGTTCGCGCAGGTCGACCACTGGCCCGACTCCGACCTCGACGCCACTGCGAAGGCCGCCCTCGGGGTGGTCGACGCCCTCGTCCTCGGCGCGGAAGTGCCCGCGAACGCGCGCGAGGTGCTCGGCGACGAGAGGTTCACCGAGGTCGTCCTCGACGTGATGCGCAACGCCGCCAACAAGATCGCCGTCGCCCTCGGAGCCGATGCTGCTTCCGTGACCGATGGCGTCGAACTCTTCACCACCGACGCCGACGGCGTCCTGACCGTTCTCTGATCCAACCGACCCGAGGAGCAACTTTGTCATCCGACGCCCCCGCCACCAGCGCCCTGCCCGCCGGCTTCGACTTCACCGACCCCGACACCAACATGGCCGGGATCCCGCACGACGAGTTCGCCATCCTGCGCACGTCCCAGCCCGTCTTCTGGGTCGAGCAGCCGGCGAACGCACGTGCGGGCATGTCCGAGGCATCGGGCTCCGGCTACTGGGCGGTGACCAAGCACGCCGACGTGTTGGCCGTGTCCAAGAACAGCCGTGTGTTCTCGAGTCGCGAGAACGGGGTGATCATCCGCAACCCGGAGACCTCGACGCGCGAGTCGATCGAGATGACCCAGGTCGTCATCATCAACCAGGACGCTCCCGAGCACACCCAGCTGCGCTCGATCATCAGCCGCGGCTTCACCCCGCGGGCGATCGGCGCCCTGGAGGATGGCCTCGAGGAGGTCGCCCGTCGGATCGTCGCCAACGCCGTCGCGGCCGGAAGCGGCAACTTCGTCGACCAGATCGCCTCGCAGTACCCGCTCGAGGTCATCGGCGACATGCTCGGCATCCCGGTCGAGGACCGGCAGAAGATCTTCGACTGGACCAACCAGATGACCGGGGCCGAGGACGAGGACCTCGCCCGCGAGGACAACGACCCGGCGGCGGCCGCTGCCGAGGTGCTGATGTACTCGATGGGCCTCTCGGCCGACCGGCGCGAGAACCCGCGCGACGACATCGTCACCAAGCTCGTCAACGCCGACGTCGACGGCCGCGGCCTGACCGACGACGAGTTCGGCTTCTTCGTGATCGCGCTCGCCGTCGCCGGCAACGAGACCACCCGCAACGCCACCACCCATGGCCTGAAGGCGTTCTTCGACCACCCCGACCAGTGGGAGCTGGGGGTGCAGGAGCGCCCGGACCCGATGGTGGACGAGGTGGTCGGCTGGGCGTCCCCGGTGACCTCCTTCCGACGGAGGGCCCGTGAGGGCCCCGAGAGAGGGGTGGGAGAGTGCCAGAGCGGGGTCC
>JACXTT010003210.1_pt1 | contig 25446 bp, 22 predicted proteins | sample 9270951 | NCBI WGS metagenome assembly JACXTT01 (sample SAMN15532306, study PRJNA645909) | rock metagenome | isolation source: weathered quartz diorite | place: Puerto Rico | collected 2017-06-21
CGCGATCATCGTGGCCCTGGCCATGACCTTCAAAAACGATCGGGCAGTGGCCCTGCGCTGTGCACTGGCGCTGGCGCCCGCCGGCGAGTTCGGCTTCGTTCTGCTGTCGCTGGCGGGCAAGGTCAACGCCATCCCGCCGTCGACGCTGCAGGTGGCGCTGTCGGCGATGCTGTTTTCGATGCTGCTGGCCCCGCTGTTGCTGGCAAAAAGCGAAAAGATCGTGCTCTACTTCGTCGCCAGCGAGTGGGAGTTGCGCGCCGTGCAGCTCCAGCAACTGGCGATTCGCGCCATGGCGCAGCGCGGCCATGTGATCATCTGCGGTTATGGCCGCTCCGGCCAGAGCCTGGCGCGTTTTCTGGAACTGGAAAAAATGTCGGTGATCGCCCTGGACGCCGATCCGCTGCGCGTCAAGCAGGCCGCGGCCGCGGGTGATTCGGTAATGTACGGCGACGCCGCGCGCAAGGAAGTATTGACCGCCGCCGGATTGGCTCGCGCCTCGGCTGTGGTGGTGAGTTTCGCCGATACCCACGCCGCGATGACGATCCTTTCGCATGTACGCGACCTGCGTCCCGAGGTGCCGGTGATCGTGCGCACCTTCGACGACAGCGATGTTGAAAAACTCAAATCTGCTGGCGCCGCCGAAATCGTCGCCGAAGTGGTCGAAGGCTCGCTGATGCTGGCCACCCAAACCATGCTGCTGATGGGCATCCCGCTCAACCGCGTGCTGTCCCGGCTGCGCACGGTCCGCGGCGAACGTTACCAGCTGATGCGCGGCTTTTTCCCCGGCGCCACCGATGCCGAGGACAGCGGGCTCGATACGCAGCAGCCGCGCCTGCAATCGATCATGCTCGAAGCCGGTGCGGCGGCGGTGGGCAAGAGCATCGAGGCATTGCGCCTCGACGACATCGAGGTAACACTGACCGCCCTGCGCCGCCACGGCGTACGCGATTTGAGCCCGGCGCCGGCTACGCGATTGCAGGTTTCCGATGTGCTGATTTTGGCCGGCACGCCTGAGGCGCTAGCGCGGGCGGAGATGCGGGTGTTGCAGGGTTGAAAATTGGGCGACGATATTTAGTAGGAAATCGCAGCGAAGGAGTCTTGCTGGGATGATCGTCAGAATTGAAATACGATGGCAAGAGTTTTATCGCACCGGTAAAAAAGGCCCGCTCCGCGGGCCTTTTTTACCGATTGAATGCGAGGGTGTTAGAACGTCATGCACACGGTATAGGTGGTGGCGTCATCAACATTACCAGTTGTAATGGCTGAAGCCTGCGCAGTTGCCGTTCCGTTGGCAATAACACGAACTGAACCTGTCGATGTGTTTCCATCATCCAGAGTCGAGTCAAGCTGCTTCGCATATTTTCCCAACAAATTAGCGGAACAAATGGCATATGTACCTGACATCCCTGAAACCGGACCTTGAGTAGAGGTATTGCTGGTTATGCCAATTCGACCGCCGTCTACATTCTTCGGGGGATAATTAACAGTGTCGGCATTGTCCGTAGTTCCTGCAGCAAAATTGGTTGCGCGAACGTGACGCCAGAATAAGTATGATTCCCCTGAGGTTGCATCCCAAAGACCATCAATTACACCATTGCCATTACCGTTATCTGAAGCAGATGGCGCGGGCGAAGTAGACGTTGGCAAATGCCCATTATTGCTAGTACCGTAAGCTCCGGCATCATCGCCCGGCAACGCCTTAAACCTGTCTTGGTAGCCGTAAATATAAAGCGGCACCGTCTTAAAATCATTCGCAAGGTTTTTCACCTTGGCACTGTTTATCAGCTCCTGCCCCTTCAAAATACCGCCCAACAGCAGGCCGATAATGACCAGTACGATGGCAATTTCAACCAGGGTGAAACCCGATTGCTGATTCTTGAAACTTTTCATTTTTTGTCTCCGTTTAGAGTGCGTCTGCTGCGTGCTGCGCATTAAAGAAAAATTTTCAACGCGGTTCCCAGCAACATGCCGGTCACCAGTACTGCCACAGCAAAATCGTAAAGCAAGCGAGCGTTATTGACGGTATTCATGGCACTTCTCCTGCGGTTTGTAGTGCATATGGAGCAATCGGCGTGCCACCTTATCAAGTTATTGTTATATATAATCATTTTGATGGTCAAGCACTGATTTGTGCCAATTGCGGACAGGGTCATGTCGGTATAGTCGACAGCACTGTCCGGTAATTCGACACAATGGCGGACTTGGCTTGGCGACAGGATATCTTCGGGTTAGGCTCTGCCTGAGGTTGCAGCAGCGAAACGCACAAAAACACCCCCCCACAACCCCACGAGCCTGCGATCCGCGCATGAAATTCACTGCATCCGCATCCTCCCCAAACAATCTTGCGGGAATTTTGCTGTCGGCGCGCCGTTGGGTGATCTTGGCGATGCTGCTGTCGCTGCACGCCGCCATGGTGGCGCCGGACGGCAGCAATTACGAGCGCATCTGGTTGCTGGTCCATTTCGGCCTTTTCCTGATGTGGCAGCCATTCATCAGCGCGGAGCGCGAACTCAACGTGATCGCCATCGGCCTGCTGCTGGGCATTACAGCCGCTGTGTTCTATTCACTTGCCGGATGGATGCTGGTTGCATGGGTGGCGCTGCTCATCGGCATCATGGGGGGAAAGGTGTTTACGCAGCAGGCTGCGCAGCGAAACCGTTTCTATCTGGTCGCGGTATTTTTTCTGTTTGCCATGCTGCTGACCTGGACGGTGCCGGTTTCCTTGCTCAAGGTCGGCAACCTGCCCGAGGGTTTGCAGCCTCTGGTAACGCTCTTTCTCCCGATGACGCTGGGTGCAATGATCTTTCTGCCGTTCCGCGGCGAAGACGAGGCGACCACGCAGGTATTCGATTTTTTCTACAGCCTCTTCGTCTTCCAGCTGGTTGTCGTGCTAGTGCTGGGCACGATCGCCGCCATGCGCGTGACAGGCAACCAGTACTTCCAGGCAGTGGTCTTGACGGTGCTCGCATTCGGTTGCGCGCTGCTGGTGCTGGCGGTGCTGTGGGGGCCACGCTCCGGATTCGGCGGATTGCGCACCTATTTCTCCCGTTACCTGATGACGGTGGGCATGCCTTTCGAGCTATGGATGCGCCGTATTGCAGAACTTTCGGAAGCCGAAACCAATTCGGCGCGTTTTCTTGAGCATGCCATGCAGGAAATCTCCACCTTGCCCTGGATCATCGGCTGCAAATGGACATCGGCCGACGGCAACGGCAATTTTGGCAAACAGTCGGGCTTCACGGGCCAATTCCGCTTCCACGAACTTGAAATCAGTTTTTATACCGAGATCAGACTTTCTCCCGCCCTCTTTCTGCATCTTCGCCTGCTGGCGCAGGTGGTCGGCGAATTTTACGAAGGCAAGCGCCGCGAACAGGTGCTGAAGCAAAACGCCTATATGCAGGCAGTGCACGAAACCGGCGCGCGGCTGACGCACGATGTCAAGAATCTTTTGCAGTCGCTCTATGCCCTGGCTTCGGCAGGCGTCGAGCAGCAAAAGAACATTGCTGGCGGCGAAGACCGGCGCCAGCCCACGCCATATGACGCCATGCTCGGCAGGCAGCTGCCGCAACTCACGAAGCGCCTGCAAACGACACTCGACAAGCTGCAAAACCCCGCGATCAACACGACCGGCATCACGATGCGCGCCGCAGACTGGTGGGCCGATGTCACGGCGCGCCACGCCGGCACCGGAGCCGCGTCGTTCAAGGCCCGCGGCAATATGGGCGCCATGATACCGGCAGCCCTGTTCGATACCGTGCTTGAAAACTGCCTGGAAAATGCCCGACGCAAGAAGGAGCGTGAACCCGAGATACACATCGTCATTGAACTCGACACCGAACCGCAGCCTGCACTGGCCATCATCGACACCGGGAGCGCCGTGTCCAGTACTGCCGTTGAAGGCCTGTTTCGCGCGCCGGTCGTGCATGCGCGGCGCGGCGGCCTGGGCATCGGCCTCTACCAGGCATTCAAGCAGGCCGAAGCCTTGGGATTCGAACTGCTGCTCGCCGCGAATAATCCTGGCGATGTGCGATTTGAGGTGCGCAAGCAAAAGGAGCGGAAATCGTAGAACGCCTATTGGTGCGGCGTTTGGGGCATTTTGGGCCCGGGAGGCGCGCCGATGCTGGGGTTTGATTTTTGCTAAGGCAGCTTGCCGGCCTGCACCATGCGAGCGAACAGGGTATTCAGCGAGGGCCAGACGACGATATCGTCGAATTCGCCGGCAGCCGAGCCTGCGGCAGTTGGGGTATGGGAGACGAAGACAAACCCACTTCCTGCATTATAGGCTTCGTCAGTTCCAGGCTGTCCACCAGTTGGTGCATTCTTTCCCAGCGAAATCACAACGAAAGGCGCGGTATTCGTGAGTTTTGAAGCGGGACAATATGGCGCACCGGCTACGGGAGTCTGCGAACAGACTGTCACCAGCGCTCGAAATGGGCTGGTGATTTCGTTGTACTTCGACAGGCAACCCATCGTAGCTTTCTTCATACCGTCGCGTTGCGTGAACACATGTGCGACCGCCGTTGACGGGCACTCGGCAAAAGCAGGTGGACCAACAGCGTCGGTAGTGATATCCACGACTGCATATCGAATTCTGTTTTGCGGAAGGCCCCACGCATCAATGGCAAACCCGCTGGAGTCGGCAGGGCTAATGCCAAGCGTCACGGCGGGAAGAAAACCGCTATATGAGTTGCAAACGCCGGAAGTTTCATCAACGATCGACTCGTTCCCCTTGTCTGTGTCGCGAGATGCGCAAGGAAGGCGGCCTTTGGCCAAGGCAAATCCGATGATTGCCTCCTTGATGGTCTCGAGTTGTTTGGTGGTCTCCACAGTACGTTGCTGATCAAGCTGCGTGGCAAGAGGCACCGCGACAATTGCAATCAATACCGAAAGAATAACCAGCACGACTGCAATTTCGATCAAACTGAATCCGGTTTTTTTCATAGCTTTAGCGCACCTTGATCAAGGTGAAACCACAAGTACTTGATCGTTCGCCGTGACCAATGGCGCCGTGCCGGCATTTGAAAAATTGCAATTTATTAAGCCGGGCGCAACACCACCCTTGCCCAATGCATTGCTTCCTTCGAAATAATCCGCGATCGTCGCCGACGGGCGTGGGCTTGGCCCGGCCCCTAAATATCTGCCCGCCTGCATGACGATTGCCTGCGCCCCAGCCGAACCGTCTACCGTCAAACCCGCAACACCGACACCGCAAGGCATGCTTGGAGCCGCTGCAAATGAGGGCCCCAGCGCTGCAAAACCCGTCTTGTACCAAAGGTTGTCGATATACCAATCCGGGAGGATGGGCAAGTAACGCATTTTTGAGATGTTGACGCTTGTTGCCATCCCCGATATGTCGCTGGTACCGACGGTTGCTGCCACAACCGGTGTCCCATTAACTGGGGAATAACTCGCAAGTACATCGGCCACCGATACGGCGGCCCCCACTGCAGTAGCAGCGGGGCAGGTATATTTCCAGCGACCCAAGTCCGCCAGCGGACTTTCGATTGCCCCGTTACCTTTGGGGCAGCTGGCAATGTTGAATGACAATGTGGCTTGTACGCGGCGCGCAAACGTGATCATTGTGCTGCTGGGCGTACTTAGGTTGGTGCAATTTGTAATGCTCGAATAAGAATTTACCGTTCGAGTAATTGACGATGTCTCATCGTCTGCACAATCGACAGTTTTGAATCCTTTCCATTGGCACTTGCCGTTTGCAGGAGTCGATGCATACGACAAGAAGGATTCGGCTTCAGTAGTCGGTCGAATATAAATACTAGGCGTTTTTTGAATCCTCACACATGTGGATCCCTTTGTTTCATTTGCCCCCGGCAAATTCCAGCTAAAATCGGTGGCGTAATAGTAGTCATTAGTCCCATTGCTGTAATCGGTCATAAACGGAAATACGCCGAAAAAAGTATTGGGTTGGGCATAGAAACTGGTTGACGTTACTGGCGCTGTCGTAAATGGCGCAGGCCAAGCGTAATTGCCAATATTCGTCGTCGCCTTAAATGTGCTCATGGCTTTGGCCATTTCACCTACAACTCGCCGTTCAATATAGGGCATCACTTCGTCGATAGTTATATAAATCAGAATATCGTTGAATGGCACTTTCTGACCGCGCTTAGAGGCATCGGCTGTAGAACCCGGGTAAATAGAATTGGGCGGAATACTTACGAAAATATTTGATAAGCCTGCGTTGTCGTACTTTATACAGCCAGTAGTGCACCCCAAAGGAACATTGATATCGTCGAGATAATCAGAAGGTTGTCCCGGCGATGAAGGGCTTCGTCGCTGGACACGATCCTCTGTGGTTATCGGCATACCGGGCATGATTAATATTGCAGCCACCCGGTTTGAGAGCACGACGCCATTTTGATCCACAACCGTCAGCCAAGGATGCGGTAGCGATGTCGGTTGCGAATATGGGGGTAAAGCTGTTGCGAGCGAACAGCTCAATGAACCTGGTGAATCAAGCGCTGCCGAATCCGAATTTAATACCTTCAGACAGTTGTCATACGATACAACGTTTGCAGATACTGCTAGCCATGGCACCCGGCCCAATGAATCGTTTTGGTCTACTGGGCCAAGATCAAAACCTATCGACTTCCAGGGAAACTTTCCGAGGCATCGCTTCAACGTTGAAGACGAGCCAACGCCCGGCAAACCATTGGGCCCGGTACCCAAACATGTTGGGTCCTCCATGCCATCGTAATTACCATTGGCATACGAATCCGGCACTGGAAATGCTCCGGGTCTGAAACCTGTAGCAGGGTTAACGACATAGCCAATCAATGCAAGTTTTGCCGCAAGCAAAACGTCAGCAGATGCACGCTGGCGAGCAATTTGCCGTTCGGTACTAGCCGCTCCAGCACCCAGATTAATGAATAAAATCGCGCCGCCGACTGCAAGCAAGGCAAGCACCGCCAGCAGCAGAACAAACCCGCTTTGGGATAATCGGTTTCGAGAATGATTGAGCCTCATTAAATGCCGCTGCGGTCCAAGAGTGCCGTTCTGTTTTCTCGTTCTTTTCTTCGTGTTGCGCACGTCTTTTTCTTGTTACTTGCCGCGGTTTGCATCAACGGCCGGAGAAGCAACCATGCTGCCCGACAGGATTTTCAACTTCCCTGCAGCTCCCCCCACATCCTGCGGCCGAATCCGTTCCGCGTATTCTCGCGGCACCTTGTATTGAGCCCTCTGGTCGACCCAGACCGCGGCTTCGCCGTCGCTGCGTTTCACGAAACCATTTATCTGCGATGGCAGCGGCGAATTCAAGACATCGCCCGTGATCGTATCGCCGCCATTGCGCAGCCTGTCTAGGCGGGCGCGCTGCTCGCGCGAGAAAAACAATCTGCCGTTCAGCGCCTGTCTGGTCGAGGGAATATCATCGGCCTGCGCCTTTTTCTCAACGGCCACTTGCGCAGTGGACGGCTGCGGGAAAACGAACGCGACGACCAGCAGGATGGCCGCAATTAAACTTTTTTCATGTACGGGGAAGTTCATGATGGCCTTTGCTGGCCTGCGCCGGCGATCGCTGGCGCGGGATGTCGTCTGTCCACCAAGGTTACCCAGTCCAGCACGCACTCGGCCTCCACACCGGCCGGCAATGGCGCTTTTTCACCGGCCCCTGCAACAACGGCCTGCGCGGAATCGGCCGCACGTTTTATCAGGCAATGATCGATGGGGAAAAACCCCCTTTGCATGCGCGGGAATTCGTCAAGAAAACTCACCAAATCGCCATCGTGATAGGCGCGCACCTTGAATTTGATGCGGGAGCCCAGCACGTCAACGCCGGAAAACGCAATGCCATTGCCCATGCGCAACGGCCGCTGCGGTGAGACCTCATATTCGAGACTCAACAGCCTGTGGCGACGCTTCAGCTCCTCAAACGCCTCCACCAGATCAAGCCGCTGTTCGGGCATAAACGCTCCGCGCGCGGTCAGCGATTTGAACACATCCGCAGAATTTCTCAAGTCGTCGCGCTCGCGTCTGATCGTATCGAGGCGACCGCGCAAATCGCGCAGAAGGCGCTGGGACTGCTGGTCGTTTTTCTTTTCAGCCTGCCAGTAAATATAGCTGCCCGCGACAAAAGCGCCGGCGATGCCGACACCAAGCAGCGCAATACCGGCGGCAAAACGCAGGCTCCTGACCCCTTCCCGGCTGAATATCATTTGGCCTCCGGGCTGCGCACGATCCTGATCAAGAACCGCGCTTCGGAGACCTCGGCTTTCTTGTCATCGAGCGTGCCTTGAATTGTCGTATTGCTTTTCGTATCCAGCGGCATGGCAACGACGCTAGCCTTCATGCCGCTGCGCATGTTGATGGCATCGACGAATTTATCGATATCGGCAATGGCCTTGCGGAAATTGCCGGCAAATGGCTTGATCGACGCCTCGACAATCCCAACCTGGAACTTGTTGCCCGCCAACGGCGCATTCGCGTCGGCCGGCGACTGCGAGGCAGCGGCCGCAACATTTGTCGCGCCGGCAGTGGCCTTTGTCTGCGACCGCACTGGCAGCGCGCTATCCTGACCTGTACGGTTTATCGCCGGATTGGCACTTGCTTCGTGCGAGGTCTGCCAGGCAAGCTGAATCAATTGTATTTCCGGATAATCGGTCAGCACCTCGGCAAATTCGCGGAGAAATGCGACCGGCGCAGCCGGGGCGGGACGAATCTGGTTGCCGTAAAAAATGCTGGCGTCGCGGACGGTATCCGATGCGGCGGTCGCCTTGCGCATTTCATTTGAAATGCTCTGGTATTCCTTTTGCATATTGTCGCTGCTGCGCGATCGCAGCTGAATTTCATCGGAAATTTGCGCAGTCTGATAAAGGTTGAAACCGGCGCCAGCCACCCCGCTGACGAGGGCGGCGGCCGTGAATGCATACAGCGCGATGCGCGCCCGGCGAAATGTGCCAAATCGTCGCGACTCGGGTTCGGCGAAATGATTCTCCAGGACGTTCCGGGCAAATACGTGCGCCAGCACTTCCTCGGCATGGGAGGAGGTGGGCGCCGGCTTGAGCTTGACCCGGCTTGCAACGTCGTTGATGTCGAGAAAACGGAATTTGAGCAGCGGAAAACTCCGTGCCGCCTCCGCAATCATCGGGCGGTCTCGCTCATGAACAAGCATGGAGACCTCAAGGCTTTCTCCGCCGGTGAAAAAGCGCAGGCTGTCGAGGTATTGCCAGGTTCGACCGATCTCGGCAGCAATCAGCGTGCCGACGGATTTGCTCTCGTCGTAAAGGATTTGCGTGAGCCGGCTGAACTTGATTTGCCGGTTCTGGAAGTAGGTCTGGCGAAGACCGAAGTCGGGAACGATCGTGACGAGCAGCGTATGCGGGGAAAATATTTCCAGTTCCTTCGCCAGAAGGCCGGACAACACCGGCGAGGAATATATCCCTTCCAGGGGCACCTGCGCCCGCTCCAGCACGGCCAGCCAGGGCGCCAGCAAGTCGGGATTGGTGATGGCGTGGTACAGGACCTTGTCGTCGCGCCTCCCCTCCTCTTCGCGGCCTTGAACGATGGCATGGCGAAATGTCGAGGCCCGATAAAGCTGCGAAAGCTTGCGGCTTTGGACCGCCTCGGAATCGCCGCCGCGAAGATGGGGAATGGTATCGAGCCTGAAGTCCTCTTCGATCAGGTCGGTGACGAGGCAGGTCGGTACATTGCGATGACGCCCGAGGTACTCGACGAACGAGGTGGATTCGGCATCATTGGCGAGAAAGATGTCGCGGCCGACGATGGCCCCCGATTTCCACAGCAGCGCGACCAGTTTGTCATTGGTCAGGTATAGGAAATGTTTGGCCATGATCAGAATTTGATCTTGGAAATGACGTCGTACATCGGGCTGAAGATGGTAACCAGGATCAGGATCAGGATACCGCCCAGAACGACCGTCAACACCGGCTGGATCAGTTCCTGCAATTTGCCCATGGTTTCCTTGACCTCTCGATTGTAGAAATAACTGACGTTCAACAGCGCAGTGTCCAGTCCGCCGGTCGATTCGCCAACCTTGAGCATGCGCACCACCAGTGGCGGGAACAGGCGGACATTGAGGAATGCCTGGGTGATGCCCGAACCTTCGTTGATTTCGCGCCCCACCCGCTGCAGGCCCTGTTCAATGACGCGGTTGCCGACAATTTTTTCCGATATCTGGATGCAGTCGAGAACGCCGAGGCCGGCCTGGTACATAAGCGCAAAATAAGTCGAGAACCGGGCCAGGATGATCTTGTTGATGAGGGGTCCCATGATCGGCAGTTTCAGCGCGATCGCGTCGATACGGTAACGCACGTCCTCGCTGGTCTTGGCGAGAACCAGGAGCGTGACGAGGCCGATTGCAGGCAGGCCGAGCACGAGATACCAGAACTGCTTCATCCATGCGGACACGGCAATAAGGGCCATGGTTTGCGGCGGCGGATTGGGCGTCAGCGCTTTCATGGTAACGGCCAGTTGCGGAACCAGGAAAATCATGAGTGCGAAAACAACCGCCAGGATGACCGTGCCGGCAAATGCCGGATACATCATCGCCTTCTTCACTTGCGAAGCCAGTTCATCCTGCCATTTCAGATTGTCCGTCAACTTCGACAGCACCTCCGGCAACTGGCCCGTCTGCTCCCCGGTACGGATAAGGGCGACGAAAACCGTGTCGAAAGCCTGGGGATGGCTGGTCATGGCTGCCGACAACGTCAGGCCACCCTCGATGTCCTCCAGCAGGCCACCGACAATCTGCTTGAAGTTGGGATTTTCCACGCTATCGCGCAGGTCCGTCAGCGCATCGATGATCGGCACACCGGCACGCATCAGCTGGTCCATATGGAAGCAGAAGGTAATGAGCTCCTTGCGCGTGATGCGGCGGGCCCCCATCATGGCCGACTTCTTGACCGATTCGAAGGTAATGAGGTCGAGCCCGACGCGGCGCAGCCGGAGCTCCAGGTCGACGCCGTTCATGGCATCGATATTGCCCGTCTGAATGATTCCTTCTGCGTCAATCGCGCGATAAGCGAACGAGGCCATGGTCGGAGGTGGTCCTCTACGTCACGCGGTCGGTAAGATCGACGATGCGCGAAATTTCCTCGATATCGGTTTGACCGGAGAGCACCCGGGCAATAGCGTCTTCGGCAAGCGTCCGATAACCGGTTTTGCGCGCGGCTTCGCGAATCTCGCGTCCGGTTGCGCGGCGCGCAATCAATTCGTCGATATCCTGATCCATCCGGAACAGTTCCATGATGGCGAGGCGACCGCGGTAGCCTGTGTTGTCGCAATGTTCGCATCCGCGGGAGCGGAAAATTTCGCCTTGCCAGTTTTCCTCGACGCCCAGGATGCGGCGCGTTACCTCGTCGCCCGGGCGATATGCCTCCTTGCAATGCGGGCATAGCCGGCGAACCAGGCGCTGCGCAACCACGCCGATGATGTTACCGGCCATTATGTCGGGCAGTACGCCGAGATCCTGGAGGCGCGAAATGGCGCCAATGGCGGAATTGGTATGCAGGGTGGAATAGACTTGGTGCCCCGTCATGGCCGCGCGGAAAGCCATCTCCGCCGTTTCCTGGTCGCGTATCTCGCCGACCAGGATGATGTCGGGATCCTGGCGCATCATTGAACGGATGCCGCTGGCAAAATCGAGCTTGGCCGTCTCGTTGACGGAAGTCTGCCGGATCATCGCCATCGGATATTCGACGGGGTCTTCAAGCGTCATGATATTGACGCCTTCGGTATTGATATGGCTCAGGATTGAGTACAGCGTTGTCGTCTTGCCCGATCCAGTGGGCCCCGTCACGAGTATGATGCCCTCGGGTCGCGCCATCATCAATCGCAGCATTTTAAGCTCGTCCTCCTGCAGGCTCAAATCCTCCAGCGCGACGATGCCCTTTTGCCGGTCGAGAATGCGCAGCACGATGTTTTCGCCATGAGTCGTCGGCTGAGCGGAAACGCGGAAGTCGATGGACCGTCCCGACAGCGAGAGCGAAATGCGCCCATCCTGCGGCGCACGCGTTTCTGCGATATTCATCCCGCTCATCACCTTGAGCCGGACGACCATGGCGCTCCAGTAATTCTTGTGCAGCGAGCGGATCTGACGCAACACGCCGTCGATGCGATAACGAATACGCAGAAAACCCTGTTCGGGCTCGAAGTGGATATCCGAGGCATTGCGTTTCACGCCATCGTTCAGGAGGGCGTCCACCAGGCGCACGACCGGCTGGCTGTACTCCTCGAAATCCGCCGTGATGCTCTGGTAGTCGATCTCGCCGGTCTCGATTTCGTTCAGGATGCCGTCGATCGACAACTCAAATCCGTAATGCTGTTCGATGCCGATCGAGATGTCCGATTCGCGCGCAAGCACCTGCTCGATGCGCACGTCATCCTTGATCAAGGCGCGAATCTGGTCGAGCGCCACCACGTTCGAAGGGTCGGCTACCGCCAGCAGAAGCTTTTTCGCCTGCTTGTCGTAATCGACCGGCAGCACCTGATAGCGACGGGCAATGTCCTTGGGCACCAGGGCCAGGGCATTATGGTCGATGATGGTGTTGGAAAGATCGATCGCGATCTGGCCAAGGCTTTCGGACAAGGTATCGCGAATGGTGGCTTCGGTGACGAAACCCATCTGCACCAGGATTTTGCCGAGCGGCGACTTGAATTTGCGCTGTTCGACGAGAGCGATATTGAGCTGATCCTGCGAGATCACGCCGCGGGCGAGCAGCGATTGCCCGAGCGGAAGCTGCGATACCGGCGTATTCATCTGGTTCATGGGTGCCGCACTCGCAAAATTATCGACATGGAACGAAATTCAGCAACGATTGTATCAAGGCGACTGGAGCAATCCCCGCCTTCGGGCGGTCGGCCTTCATCGCTGAAGCAAGGCAACATCGCACAGTTCAAGGCACGCCAAGTTCCGCGGCCCGGCGCTGGACCGGGGCGGAATCGAATTGCGCGCCGGTTTTGCCCGCCTGATCCAATGCCTTGCGGTAATAGTCGAGCGCCAATTTTGGCTGTTGCAGATGGTCCAGGGCAACCGCCAGATTATAGAGGTAGTCCGCATTTCCCGATTCGATGCGATAAGCCTCGAAGTAGGCCTGCTGCGCCTCGCGCCAGCGCCGCTCGCCGGCATACAGATTGCCGAGGGAGAAATGCAGGGCTGCCGCATCCGGCGACTTGGCTATAAGGTTTCTCAACTCGGTTTCCGTTGCCTGCGAATTGGCGCCGCCGCCAATCGAAAGCAGCCCCGCCATGGCGGTGCCATTGCGCGGATCCAGTTCAAGCACCTTCCGGTAATGCAATGCCGCTTCCGCATTTTCACCCCTGCGGGCAGCGGTCGTTGCAAGACCCAGTTGCGCATCGATATTGAGGGGCTCGGACTGGACGGCTCGCTCGTAACGCTGCTTTGCCTGCACCAGATCGCCCCGTGCCAATGCCCCATAGGCGACCTGAACATCGGGGTTGATACGGGGAGGGGTGATGCTTTGAGACAGTTTGAGACTAACCGGTGCGTCTTTGGGCGCGCGGCGACTTCCGCCACGCAGGTCGTTCGCAAGTTGCTCGCGCCTGCCGGGGGCATGCGCAGAACGCTCCGCTGCGCCAGTTGTCGCCTTTGGCAATGGCGCCTCCCTGGCGGGCGGCGGCAGCAAAGGCGGGAGGGGCTGTGCTGCAGCACTTTCCGCAACCGATGCCGGAGCCACCTGGCCGATCGCGGGCGCAGCCGGGGGCAGCGGTGCTGGCGGGGCCGGCCGCTGTGCAATTGCGGTGGAAGCGCCGCGCGAAAACTTCGTAACCTCATTCCAGACATACCAGCCTGCGCCGCCCAGCCCGACGATCAAAAAGGCGAGCAACGGCAACAACAATCGACCGCGAGTTGGCGCATCGTCTTGCTGCGGTTCCAGCTTTGCGGAAAAAACGTTTCGGGCTGCTTCGCGCTGCGCAGTTTCTGCGGCCGAATTATCCGGGCGCAGCGAAAAATCCTGGCGAACCAGCCGTCCGGCGACGGCGTTTGCATCCGCTTGGGGGCTTTTGGCCGGAACCGGATCCCTGGCGAAATCCAGGAGCTGCTTCTTCGGGGGTGGCGCCGTTTCCGAGATGGCGGGCTCCGTCTCGTATTCCTGCAGCGAGAGTTGGTCGACCGCCGGCCGCGATGCAATTGGCGCCGCCTCGTCTCCACCGGCTTGACCCGTCAACTCCCTGGCGCGCTTTGCTTCTTCCGCGCGCTTAAGCGCGTCCAGCAGCAAGCTCACGGCGCTGGCCTAACCGGCCTGTCGTCCTGCCCCGCGCCCTCCACTTTCGGATAAAGCGCGGGAAACACCGGCTCAGCCTCCTTGAAGAATTGCTTGTCGGGGAGCAGGCGACGATATGCCGCGAAATCGGTTTCCACGCTCGCGTCCTTGATCACTACCGGACGCAGGAATATGACCAGCTCGGTTTTCTTGCCCGAGTCGTTGCGGAAGCTGAAGGCATCGCCAAAAACCTTCCACCGGGAAACAATGGGCAAACCATCGCGGCTGGCGGAAAAACTGTCCTGCATCAGGCCGCCCAGCACTGCCGTTTGCCCGCTGGGGATGCGCAACACGGTCTCGAATTCGCGCGTCTGAATCTGCGGAACGTTATTGATGACGTTGGCTTTCGCCAGATCGGGGTTCGGATCCTGGACAAAACTGACGATGCGGGTAATGCTGGGGCGTACGTTCAGGGTGATGATGTCTCCCTCGCTGATCTGGGGGGTGACATTCATGACGAAACCTTCCGGCACGACGTTGGGCGTCGACGTATAGGAGATGAGCGGCGTGGTGGTCGTGCCATTGGTCAAAGCGCTGACTTCGGCTTTGACCGTGAAATAGACCTTATTCTCAACCACCTTCATTACTGCGGTCTGGTTGTTGAGTGTGGTCAGGCGTGGGCTCGACAGCACTTTGGTACTGCCGAAGGATTCCAGCAATTTTATGTTGCTGGAGATCGGCTTGCCGCCCGGACCATTTGAATTCAGGTATCTGATGTTGAAAAAAGGCGCCGCGGAGAGATTTTGCCCCAGCAGGCTTTGCGTGAAACCGAGCCCTTCGGCGCCTGCCGCCGCACCCAGCGCCGCCCAGTCGACACCGGACTGGTAATCGTCGTTCAGGGTGACTTCGACAACAGTGGCCTCAATCAGCACCTGTCTGACCGCAGCCCCTGACACCTGGGTGATGAACTCGGCAATTTTCTCGTGTTGCCGAGAAGTGGCTCGCACCGAGACCGTACCAGTTTCCGGGTTGACAATGACCGAGGAGGCCTCGCGAAAGGTCAGGCGTTGTTCGACCGATTCGTTGAGAGACTCGCCCTGTGTGGTTCCCGGACCGGTGGTTTGCACATTGGATGTGCCCGTACTGTTTCTGCGCTGCTGGACGCGTTGTTGCGCCTGTGTCGTCGCCGTTTGCTGGGCGCCGCGCGCCTGCACGAAGGTTTCCGAACTGCCCTCCGGCAACTGCTTGTCCGTTTCGCGAAGAAGATCCTTGATGTTCTTTTCGAGGTTTTCCCAGAATCTATTTTTGGAGGAGTTATCAATTCTCAACTGGGTGCTGTTCTGGCCGGAACCTGCCGCCGCACTGCCGCTCGTGCCAGTGCCGGCCGGCCCCACAACCTGCGTCTGAATGCCGATCGAACCGGTCGAATCGCGTTGCATATTCACGTAATCGACACGGTATATTTTCAAAAAAGGGGAATCCGGCATTACGATGATATTCGGCCCATCGACCTCGAAACGCATGTCGACCTGCTTGGAAACGCGGGAGAGAATCTGCTTGAGCGTCTGGTCGATGGCATTCAGCGTGACGCGCCCCTCGATTCCGCCATGCACATCGATATTGACCTTGGTATCGCGGCTGATGGCGAACAGCAATTCCTGCACCGGAACGTCCTTGACGGTAACGGAATATTTCACCTCTTCGATTCTTGGCTGGGGTGGGGGCGGCAGGGGCGCCTGCCTCACCGGCTGCGGCAAGGAAGCCGCAGCGGACTTGGCCGCTTCGGCTTCCTTGACCAGGTGACCATCGATCCGTGCGACGGGCTGGGTGCCGCATGCGGCCATGGTGGCACAAACGCCAAGCATCGCCAGCAAACTCGGGACGGGCACCGAATTTCGGCGCCTGGCATCCATATCTCTCGTGACCACATGGTTTTGCACCGGATTGCCAAGGCGCAAGGGGGATCGTTTATTTGCCGGGATCGTTTGTTTTTTATGCATATGCGCCGAGGTTTGGTGAGTCAACGTATCCGTCGCGGATAGATTCTCCAAGTCTTTATAAGGCGATTAGCCAACAAAAGCAATGGCTTGAGGCTTGTTTCATCGGATTGCTTTAGGAGAAGCGCCATGCCAGCCTAAAAGCCGCTGCGCACGTCGTCGCGAATCGACTGCATCGAGCGCGCATACGGTGCGAATCTGCTCAGTTGAGCGGGCAGGCGTGCGATTTCCGCATTGGCCTCCACCCGTCCGGCATAGTTGCCGTAGAGCACACTTAGCCGCGGGTTTTCCCTGGTGCCGGCAGGATAGATCATGATGCGCTCCGCATCGAGCTGGCTGCTGGCGCTTCGCAGAAAGGCCTCGATGGCCGATTTTTCGCGCGGGTCGGCCGTCATCAGTTGAACGGCAAAATTTGCATCAGGGAACCCGCGCAGCCGCGCCAGATCCGCAATCATTCGCGCTTGCAACCAATCAGCCGCTTTGTCGGCCGGTTTTTCGGACACCGCGACAAGCGGCAGTGCGCGGCCAGCAACCACGTCGGCCTGCGGCGAAATTGCAGGCTGCGGCGTATCCTGCGCGGGCACATTGCCCGCGGCGGACGTTCGCGCCTCCTGTTCGCCTGCAGTCGCTGTCGGAGCAGGCTGCGGGCTGGATGCGCCTGGCGAGGCCGGCAATATTGGCTTGAGCGGCATCTCAACCGGTCTGGCCGGGGCGGCATCGGCGGTTTTGGGCGACCAGTACCGGGCCCCCGCAAAGCCAATCAGCGCGCCCACCGACAAGGCGGCGCAAGCCACCATCCACAGCTTGCCCCGGCCAATCGAACTTGGCGTCAATACGATTTGCGTATCGCTGACCGCGGCGCGCACATGGTCTGCGGTGATGTTGTGAGTCCCCGAGGCATAGGCCGCAAGCAGGGTTTTATCGGCGTAAATATTAATGCGGCGGGTTAGTCCCTCGGAGGCTTCGGCAATCAGCTTCAGCGCCTCGCTGCCAAACAGATGCGGCCCCTTGTAACCCGCTGCGCGGAGGCGGAAGTCCAGATAATCGCGAATATCGCGCGCGGGCAAGGGTAGCAGCTTGAAACTGTGGGTGATTCGCTCTTTCAGCTGCCGCATATGCGGCAGCATCAGATGCTGGTCGAGCTCGGGCTGCCCAAAAAGAACAATCTGCATCAGCTTGTCGCGGCTGGTTTCCAGGTTCGACAGCAGCCTTATTTCCTCCAGGGTTTCCAACGGCATGGCATGCGCCTCGTCGATCAGCGCCACGACCTGTTTCCCCTGCGCATGAATATCGATCAGGCGCTCCTGCAGGGCGCGAATCAGCAGTGTGGTGTTGCCCCCCTGCGGTTCTATTCCCAGATCACCGGCGATCACGCTGAGCATTTCGTCCCTGGAAAGCGACGGAACCGCCAGGTAAATCGTTTCAACATTGACGGGCAGACGCTCCATCAGCACACGACAGAGCATTGTCTTGCCCGCGCCCACCTCGCCCGTCACCTTGACCATACCTTCGCCGCTGGTGATGGCGTAGATCAAGCCTTCAAGGGTTTCGCCGCGGTTGGCGCCCGCGAAGAAAAATTCCGTATGCGGCGTGATTTTGAACGGGGCCTCGGTCAGGCCAAAATGCTCCAGATACATCGTCATGAAATTGGCGCCTTGAATAGCCCGGGTTTTCTCGGCCCTGGGGCATCAACCCGGTTGCCCCGAGTGTAGCATCGCCTTCACTCCGTCTTCCTGCTGCCGGGGCGCAAGGTTTCGAGGCGGCTGTATAGCGTCGAACGGGAAACCCCCAGCACTCGCGCCGCCTGGGACATGTTGCCTTGGCAGATGTCCAGGGCGGCGTCAATATATTGAAGCTCGAGTTCCTTTAATCGCGCATCCAGGTTGAAATTGGCAACCCGTTCGATTTCCATGCGCGGTATGTCGGCAGGGCCGCCTGCCGCCCTGGCCCCGTCTTGCGGGCCAAGCGGCAAATTCGCCTCTCCGGTCTCGAATTCGGCAAGCAACTCGCCCCGACCGACCTGGTAGCCGGCATATTTTGCGGTAAGGCGAATGACTATGTTCTTCAATTCGCGAACATTTCCTGGAAAGCGGTAGCCAAGCCAGGCCTCGCGCGCCTCTTCGTCCAGAGAAAATGACGGTGGGGAGATACCCGCTGCACTCGGTGCATATTTCGTGGCGTACTGGCGCCGATAATGTTCCAGCAGCTTGAATTTGTCATCGCCCAAATCGCGCAAGGGAGGGACCAGGATGGTGAAAACCGATAAACGGTGGTAGAGATCGCCGCGAAACCGTCCTGCCTTGACTTCGGCTTTGAGATCCCGATTGGTTGCGGCAATGATGCGCGCCTGTGCCTGACGCGATTGTGTTTCACCGACGCGCTGGAACTCGCCGTTCTCAAGCACACGCAACAGTTTGGGCTGCAAATCGAGCGGCAGCTCGCCGATTTCATCGAGGAACAGGGTGCCTTCGCCGGCATCCTCGAAATATCCGGACTTGGCGCTGGCTGCGCCGGTAAAGGCTCCCTTGGCGTAGCCAAACAGGGTGGGCTCCACCAGATTCGCCGAAATCGCGGCACAGTTCAGGGCAAGAAACGGAAGATTGGCGCGGCGGCTCAGATAGTGCAGGGCGGCGGCCACCCGCTCTTTGCCGCTGCCGGATTCACCTTCGATAAGCGCGGGGAACATCGAAGAGGCGTAAAGATCGATCTGGGTCTTGAGATTGCGCATAGGCGGACTGTCGCCGATGATCCCTTGCGTAGCGTCGTCGGCAATGTCCCCAGGTTCGTCGTCCCGCCCTTTTAGTGCCGACAGCAGAAGGCGGCGCAGATGGGATGGCTCACAGGGCTTGGGGACCAGGTCCAGCGCTCCCAGCGCGCGCGCGCGCCGTGCATTGGACTGCTCGTTTTGCCCGGACAGCACCAGGATGCGCAGGTCGGGGGAAAAGGCCAGCAATTCGCCAAGCAATTTGAAACCCTCAACGGGGGCATCGGGCATCGGGGGCAGGCCCAGGTCGATGAGGGCCAGTACCGGCGAAAACCCGCCGCCTTTCAACAGGCTCATCGCCTGGTGGCGGGATTCGCACAGGCGCACCTCGAAGTCCGCCGCAAGCACGAACGACAGGCTCTCGCCGATCAGGGGATCGTCGTCAACAATCAACAATTGCGGCTTGGCGGTCACAGGCTTCTTGTCTCGGTAGGGAAAACTCGTCATGACACGTTTCTGCACTGTTAAGTGCAGTATGTCGGCTGCATTGGCAGCGACTCAATTATAGGCAGGTCCCGGCAGCGCCGATCCGCGCTGGCATTGCGCCGGTAACGCGCCTTTGGGCCTTGATCCCGCCATTTGGTGATAATCGCAGTCCGGCAAGGTGTCAATCATGAAGCGATGTTAAAATTACTTTATAGTCATTAACTTCACTTCATGAATCCGGTCACTTCCTTGACGTCCAATTCCAATCCTGCGCTGGTTGAAGTCGACAATGTCGATTTCGCCTACGACAAGCGCGCCATTCTGCAGGGTATCAGCTTGTCCGTGCCCAAGGGCAAGGTCGTCGCCATCATGGGGGGGTCTGGCTGTGGCAAAACTACCCTGCTGCGCCTGATAGGCGGCCAACTCAAGGCTTCAAGCGGAAAAATCAAGGTCGACGGCCAGGACCTTGCCACTTTGGACCGTGACGGCTTGTATGCGATGCGGCGCAAAATGGGCATGCTCTTCCAGTTCGGCGCCTTGTTCACCGACATGAGCGTATACGACAATATCGCCTTCCAGCTTCGCGAACACACCGATCTCCCCGAAGACATGATCCGCGATCTGGTGTTGATGAAACTGAATGCGGTCGGCTTGCGCGGCACCTCGAAACTGATGCCTTCGGAGCTGTCCGGCGGCATGGCGCGGCGTGTGGCGCTTGCCCGGGCCGTCGCGCTGGATCCGATGCTGATCATGTACGACGAACCATTTGCGGGCCTCGACCCCATCTCGCTGGCTGTGGTCGGACAGACGATCCGCCGCCTCAACAACGCGCTCGGAAGCACCTCCATCATCGTTACCCACGATGTGATCGAGTCCCTGCAAATCGTCGATTATCTGTATTTTGTCTCAGAGGGCCGTATCGTCGGCCATGGTACGCCCGACGAAATACGCGCATCGACCGAGCCCTACGTCAAGCAGTTTGTCCACGCAGAAATGGACGGTCCGGTGCCGTTTCATTATCCGGCGGCCAGCTACGGCGACGACCTCGGTTTGGCGGCGGCAAAAAAAACCGCCTGATCATCAACCGCATTTCCCCAATCCGGCAAACGATAAACATGCTCCAGGCAATCCGAAACTTAGGCGCGCGCAGCATCAACACGGTCTGGCGCGGCGGCGCCATGGCCCGCTTCTTCTGGCTGGTGCTGGTGCACTCCGGAATGAGCTTTCGCCGCCTTGGCCTGACCATACGCGAGATCTATTTTTCCGGCGTGATGTCGCTGGTGATCATCATGGTCTCGGGCCTGTTCGTCGGCATGGTGCTGGGCTTGCAGGGATTCGAAACCCTGCAGAAGTACGGCGCCGAGGAAACCATGGGCGTGCTGGTCGCCCTGTCCCTGGTGCGCGAACTGGGTCCGGTGGTGTCGGCCCTGCTGTTCGCCAGCCGCGCCGGCTCGGCCATCACCGCTGAAATCGGCCTGATGAAGGCCACCGAGCAACTCAAGGCCATGGACATGATGGCGGTGGATCCGGTGGCGCGAGTGGTGGCGCCGCGTTTCTGGGCAGGCACGGTATCCATGCCTCTGCTGGCAGCGTTGTTTTCCAGCATGGGCATCTTCGGCGGCTACATTGTTGCGGTCGCTCTGGTCGGCATCGACTCAGGGGTGTTCTGGGGCAATATGCAGGCAGCAGTCGATTTCCGCTACGATATTCTCAACGGTATCGTGAAATCCGTCGTGTTCGGCATCGCCATTTCGATCATCGCCACGTTTGAAGGCTTCGATGCCGAGCCGACCGCCGAAGGTGTATCGGCGGCAACCACGCGCACGGTGGTGACCTCGGCGCTGACCGTGCTTGCCCTCGACCTCGTTCTTACCGCTTTCATGTTGCGCGCCGCCTGATCTACCCACTTTTAACCGGAAATTCATTTATGGACCGCAAAACCATCGACCTCTGGGTCGGCTTCTTCATATTGATTGGCTTCGCCGCGTTGTTGATTCTGGCATTGCGCGTCGGCAATCTTGGGGCCGACCACGTGAACGATACCTATACCGTCTCCGCGCATTTTGAAAATATCGGCGGGTTGAAGCCCAAGGCGCCGGTAAAAAGCGCCGGTGTGCTGGTGGGAAGAGTGACAGATATAAAATTCGACAATGAAAAATTCCAGGCGGTCGTGACCCTGACCATGGACAAGCGTTTCGGTTTTCCCAAGGACACCAGCGCATCGATCCTGACCTCGGGCCTGCTGGGCGAGGTTTACATCGGCCTCGACGCCGGCGCGGATGAAAAGAAACTTGTAGCCGGCGACCGGATCAAACTGACGCAGTCCGCGGTCGTCCTCGAGCGCCTCATCAGCCAATTCATGTTCAGCAAGGCCGCTGAAGGCACGGAAAAGAAGTAACCACCGACATTGAACGGTGTAAACGATTAGCAACAGGACCCCGTTAAGCGGTCACCTTGCATCCCTTCACTCTGAAAGTCACAAATCCATGTTTACCCGCAAGCTGTTTTTGAAATCCCTTGTTGCCGCTGCCGCGACCCTGCTCGGCGCCGCCGCGTTCGCCCAGGACATCGCACCGGATGAGCTGGTGCGCAAGAATTCGAGCGATATTCTGACGGCCATCAAATCCGACAAGGATCTGCAGTCTGGCGACCAGAAAAAAATCGAGAAGCTGGCCGAGGAAAAAATTCTGCCGTATTTCAATTTTCCGCATATGACGCAACTCGCGGTCGGCCGCAACTGGCGCGATGCCAGCGATGCCCAGAAAACGGCGCTGACCGACCAGTTCAGGACCCTGCTGGTGCGCACCTATTCGACCTCGCTGACCCAGTATCGCAACCAGACGATCGATGTAAAGGCGCTGAAAATGGCGCCGGCCGATACCGAAGTCGTGGTCAAGACCCTGATCGTGCAACCGGGCGGCCAGCCGATTCCGATCGATTACAGCATGGAGAAAACGGCCACCGGCTGGAAAGTCTATGACGTTCTGATTGACGGCGTATCGCTGGTCACCAACTACCGCAGTTCCTTCAATACCGAGATCAAGGAAAAAGGCATCGATGCCCTGATCAAGTCGCTGAGCGAACGCAATTCCAAGAACGCCGCAAAAAAATAGGACCAACACCGTGAACACGAGCCATGCCAGCACCGTCGTCGGCGAAACGCTGAAAATTGCCGGCGCCCTGAACCTTGCGAACATGCCTCGTATTCTTGCGGAAACGGCCGCCTATGCCTCGCAGGAAAAACTGCCTGATTTCCTGTCGATCGATTTCGCCGAGGTGACCGATATCGACTCTTCGGCGGTTTCCCTGCTGCTTCACTGGCGCCGCGAGGCGCAGCGCCTCGACAAGGCATTGCAGTATGCGCATTTGCCGGCCAACCTCAAGGCACTTGCCGAACTTTACGGCGTGGATGAAATGATCCATTGCCCGCTCCAAAAACAGAATAACGCGTCCGCCGTCTAGCGGAGCAGGCCATTCATGACAATTGCCGTCGACGTCCGCGACGTCGAGAAACGCTATGGTTCCTTCACGGCGCTGGCCGGGGTATCGCTGCGCGTTGAAGAGGGCGAATTCTTTGCCCTGTTGGGCCCCAACGGGGCCGGCAAAACCACCCTGATTTCCGCGCTTGCCGGTCTTGCGCATCCCAGCGCAGGCTCGCTCAGCGTGATGGGCCACGATGTCGTCAGCGATTACCAGGCGGCACGGCGAGCCCTCGGTATCGTGCCGCAGGAAATCGTCTTTGATCCATTTTTTTCGGTGCGCGAAACCCTGCGTTTCCAGGCGGGCTATTTCGGCATCGCGCGCTCGCGCGAACTGGACGCCTGGATCGATGAGTTGCTGGCAAAGCTGTCCCTGACCGACAAGGCCGACAACAATATGCGCCAACTGTCGGGCGGCATGAAGCGCCGCGTGCTTGTGGCACAGGCACTGGTGCATCGTCCGCCGGTGATCGTGCTCGATGAACCCACCGCTGGCGTGGATGTAGAGCTGCGGCAAACGCTGTGGAGCTTCATCCGCGAGCTGAACGCCAAAGGCCACACCATCCTGCTGACGACGCACTACCTTGAAGAGGCGCAGCAGCTGTGCAGCCGCATCGCCATGCTGAAGCAGGGCCGCATCGTCGCCATGGATACCACCGAGCATTTGCTCAACGCCTTTTCCGAGCGGGTGTTGCGCGTCAAGCTGGGCTGCGAGCTGCCGGCGTCCCTGCTCGGGCAGCGAGCATCCGTGGACGGCGCCTGGCACAATTTTTCCATTCACGATTACAGCGAGGTCGAAACCGTGCTGGCGCAGTTGCGCAACGCGGGCGCCACCATCACCAATATGGAAGTGACCGAGCCTGAGCTGGAAGAAGTATTCGTCAAGATCATGCACCAGGGGGCGGGCGAATGATCGGCTTCAAGACCCTGTTGCTGAAAGAAGTGCTGCGCTTCTGGAAAGTTGCTTTCCAGACCGTCGCGGCCCCGGTGCTGACCGCGCTCCTCTACCTGCTGATTTTCGCCCATGTCATGGCCGGCAGCAATGCGGCGTTTCCGGGCGTCAGTTACGAGCAGTTCCTGATCCCGGGACTCGCCATGATGTCGATGCTGCAGAACGGCTTCGCCAATACCTCGTCCTCGCTGATCCAGTCCAAGATCACCGGCAATATCCTGTTCATCCTGCTGCCGCCGCTGAGCCACTGGAATTTCTTCGGCGCCTATGTCATCGCTGCCGTGGTTCGCGCCGTGGCCGTCGGCCTGGGCGTATTCGTGGTCGGCCTGCTGATGGCCAATGTGCCTGTCTACAATCCCCTGTGGATTCTGGTGTTCGCCGTGCTCGGCAGCGCCCTGCTGGCGGTGCTCGGCATCATTGCCGGACTGTGGGCGGACAAATTCGACCAGCTGGCCGCCTTCCAGAATTTCATCATCATGCCGCTCACCTTTCTTTCGGGCGTTTTCTATTCGATCCACTCCCTGCCGGGCTTCTGGCAGACGCTCTCGCACTTCAATCCCTTCTTCTACATGATCGACGGTTTCCGCTATGGCTTCTTCGGCCGCAGCGATGTGTCGGTATGGTTGTCCCTGGCCGTCACCCTGGGCGCATTCTTTTGCCTTTCGGCCGTCACCCTGTCCCTGCTAAAATCCGGTTACAAACTCCGCCAATAGGCCCGCCCGTGGTTACCCCCGTCCAAATTGAAGGTTATCTTCGCGACAAACTCGACTGCCAGCATCTGGAAGTCGATGGCGATGGCGCGCACTTCAATGCGGTGATCGTCAGTGGCGCCTTTGAGGGCAAATCGCGCGTGCAACGACACCTGATCGTTTACGGCGCCCTGGGCGATCGCATGCGCGCGGAAATCCACGCCCTGTCGATGAAGACCCTGACGCCGGCCGAGTGGTCGTCGCATCCTGTCCAGTAAATAAAGTCCCCCCATGCAAAAACTTAAAATCCGGGGCGGCACACCGCTACACGGCGATGTCCGCATTTCCGGCGCCAAGAACGCCGCTCTGCCCATTCTTTCCGCCGCCCTGCTGACGGCCGAGCCGTTGGTGCTGGGCAATGTGCCGCATTTGAACGATATCGACACCATGTTGAAACTCCTGGCGCAGATGGGCGTCCGCGCCACGCGCGAGCGCGAAACCGTGAGCCTGCACGCCGACAAGGTCACGGAGTTGCTGGCGTCCTATGACATGGTCAAGACCATGCGCGCCTCGATCCTGGTGCTGGGGCCGCTGGTGGCGCGCTTTGGCGAGGCCCGTGTTTCGCTGCCCGGCGGCTGCGCCATCGGCGCGCGTCCGGTCGATCTGCATATCAAGGGCCTGGAAGCGATGGGCGCCACCATCACCATCGAGGCCGGGTACATCCACGCCACCGCCAAGCGGCTCAAGGGCGCGCGCATTTTCATGGATACCGTGACCGTCACCGGCACCGAAAACCTGATGATGGCGGCATGTCTGGCGGATGGCACGACAATCCTTGAAAACGCGGCGCGCGAACCGGAAGTCGTTGATCTCGCCGATTGCCTGATCGCGATGGGCGCACAGATTCGCGGCCACGGCACCGACGTCATCACCATCGAGGGCGT
>JACXTT010003211.1_pt1 | contig 25440 bp, 20 predicted proteins | sample 9270951 | NCBI WGS metagenome assembly JACXTT01 (sample SAMN15532306, study PRJNA645909) | rock metagenome | isolation source: weathered quartz diorite | place: Puerto Rico | collected 2017-06-21
GGACGATCGATTTACATTTCGGGACAGTCAGGGAAAACGCGATGTCCTACTACCTTCGCAGTGCCAGCCTTACCAACTATGTGGAAGTGGCCCGCGCCGTGGGCCTGGATCCGCATCAGCAGATGCGTACCGCAAAGATCAGCCGCGATGTGCTGCTCGACCCGGATATCCGCATTCCGGCGGAGAAGGTGGGTCGCCTGCTGGATGACTCCGCGCGCGCCGCGCAGGTTGACGATTTCGGCTTGCGCATGGCGGAGTTGCGCCAATTCTCCAACCTGGGTCCGCTGGCTTTCGTCGTGCGCGAGCAACCGACCCTGCGGCGGGCGCTGGAGTCGATGGTGCGCTACATGGGCCTTCAGAATGAAGCGCTCGCGATGCGCATGGAAGAGTCCGAGGGCTTGTTGATGATACGGCTGCATATTCTCAACGACGAGCCGGGCACGCTGCGCCAGGCTACCGACCTTGCGGTGGGCGTAATCTATCGCATGCTGAGTGTGACCCTGGGCGGCTCGTGGCGGCCGCGCAGCATCTGCTTCACGCACGCGGCGCCCGCCAGCCAGGCCACCTTCCTGCGCGTGTTCGGCATGCCGAGCGTGTTCAACCAGGACTTCGACGGCATCGTTTGCGTCGCCGCCGACCTGGAAGCGCCGCTGCCTTCGTATGATCCGGTCATGGCGCAGCAGGTAAAGCGCTACCTCGGTACCTTGCTGGCCCGGGCAAACACCACATTGCCCGACAAGGTGCGCGAGCTCGTCCATGTGCTGCTGCCGTCCGGCACGTGCTCGGTCGACCGCGTGGCGCAGCACCTCGGTGTGGACCGTCGCACGGTGCACCGGCGACTGGCGCACGAACACACGAGCTACTCGGATATCGTCAATGAAGCCCGTGCGAGCCTGGCGGTGCGCTATATCGACAACCGCGAGCGGCCGCTGTCCGAAGTCGCCACCTTGCTTGGCTTCTCGTCACTGAGCGCGTTTTCGCGCTGGTTCGGCGGCCAGTTCGGCTGCAGCGTGTCGAAATGGCGCATGCAGCAGGAAGAAGCACGGAACAGCATGTAGCGGACCGGTTCTCACCGCCTGGCGGCTGTGACAAAATGCGCCAGCCGCCACCTTTTCATCGCACGCATTGCCTGCGCCCCGCGTGAACGACGTGAACGACTTTTCCGCCACCGTCCCCATCTCCGTTGCCAACGGCTTCCTGTCCGGCGCCGACCCTGCGGCCATGGCGCGCCTGGCCGAGTGCTCCGGCATTGCGTCCGAGCTGCTGGCCGAGCCGGCCGCCCGCGTCACACAGGAGCAGTTCTCGACGCTGTACCGCCTGCTTGCGAAGGAGCTGGACGACGAAATGCCCGGCATCTTCAGCCGTCCATTGCGCAACGGCACGCTCAAGTATCTCTGCCTGAGCCTGCTCGATGCGCCAAGACTGGAAGTTGCGCTGCGTCGCTTCGGGCAGTTCTTCCACCTGATCCTGGACGACTTCCGCATGGAATCCCGCCGCGACGATGCGAGCGGCATCGTCGAACTGGTGGACAACCCGGCCGGCCCGGCCGCGAGCATGCTGGGGCGCGAGCTGATGCTCAAGCTCGTGCACGGGGTGGCGTCCTGGCTGATACGCCAGCGCATACCGCTGCTGGCGGTCGAGCTGCCCGATACACGGCCGCCGCTCGCCAGCGATCATCTCTACCTGTTTCCGGGCCCCGTGCATTTCGACCGCCAGCACACGCGGCTGGTGTTCGATGCCGCCTATCTCGACCTGCCGGTCCGACAACGCAAGCCCGATCTCGAGAAGTTCCTCGCGCGCGCGCCGGAGGACTGGATCTTCGTCTCGTTCGCCGAGGAAATGACCTGCCACCGGGTCCGGCAATATGTGGCCGACTGCCTGCCGGCGTCGCCGACCATCGATGCGGTGGCGCAGGCGCTGCACCATTCGGTGCGCACGCTGTGCCGTCGGCTGTCTGCAGAAGGCACCACCTTCCAGGCCATCAAGGACGAGGTGCGGCGCGATATCGCCATCCGGCGCCTCACGCGCTCCGAAGACCCCATCGCGGCCATCGCCTTCGATGTGGGCTTCGACAACCCCACCGCCTTTCATCGCGCCTTCCGCCACTGGACTGGCAGCACGCCAAACGCCTACCGGCGCGCCCCGTGAGCGCGCGCGGCGGCTGGCAAGGCTGGCCGTCGACTGACAGATCCTGCCACCCAGGGCGCCTCTGACGCCGCACGCCGCGTGCGCCGGCCATGGCATGCCGCAATGCGGCAGGATTTGTCATTCAAAGGGCGGGTTTAGGTAATCGCTTTCGCGTGGATGGCCCTTACGATCAGGGCCATCAATGATGTCGCAGCACCGCAGGGCCTTGTCCCGGAGCCGGCGCTGCATCGCCGCGAAAGGAATGAGATGAGCTATACCGCGCCCACCAAGGACATGCTGTTCGCCATGCGCGAACTGGCCGGACTGACAAAGATTGCCACGCTGCCGGGCTACGAAGATGCCACGCCGGAGACGGTCGAGGCGGTGCTCGAGGAAGCCGCGAAATTCCACGGCGAAGTGCTGGCCCCGCTGAACGCCGCCGGCGACCGCCAGCCGAGCAGCTGGAACGACGGCCAGGTCACGACCACCGAAGGCTTTCGCGAGGCGTTCCGCCAGTTCGGCGAGGGCGGCTGGCAGGGCATCGTGCATCCGGCCGAGTTCGGCGGCCAAGGCCTGCCCAAGCTGGTGGCGGCGCCGTGCATCGAGATGATGAACGCGGCCAACATGTCGTTTGCGCTGTGCCCGCTGCTGACCGACGGCGCCATCGAGGCGCTGCTCACGGCCGGCTCGGACGAACTCAAGCAGCGCTACCTGCCGCGCCTGATCGCCGGCGAGTGGACGGGCACCATGAACCTGACCGAGCCGCAGGCCGGTTCCGACCTGGCCCTGGTGCGCACCCGCGCCGACCGGCAGGCGGACGGCACCTACAAGGTGTCCGGCACCAAGATCTTCATCACCTACGGTGAGCACGACATGGCCGAGAACATCGTGCACCTGGTGCTGGCGCGTACGCCGGACGCGCCCGAAGGCGTGAAGGGCATCTCGTTGTTCCTGGTGCCGAAGTTCCTGGTCGACGACGATGGTTCGCTGGGCGCGCGCAACGACGTGGAGTGCGTGTCGATCGAGCACAAGCTCGGCATCAAGGCGAGCCCGACCGCAGTGCTGCAGTTCGGCGACAACGGCGGTGCCATCGGCTACCTGATCGGCGAAGAGAACCGCGGCCTGGAGTACATGTTCGTGATGATGAACGCCGCGCGCTTCGGCGTGGGCGTGCAGGGCATCGCCATCTCCGACCGTGCCTACCAGCAGGCCGTGGGCTATGCGAAGGACCGCGTGCAGAGCCGCCCGGTCGATGGCTCCGCCAAGGAGGCCGTGTCGATCATCCACCATCCCGACGTGCGCCGCATGCTGACCGAGATGCGCGCGCTTACCGAAAGCGCTCGTGCGCTGGCACTGGTGGCCGCAGGCTATTCTGACCTCGCGCACCAGTCGCCGGACGCCGAGACGCGTGCCCGCTTTGGCGCGGCCTACGAATACCTGGTGCCCGTCATCAAGGGCTGGAGCACCGAGATGTCGCTGGAAGTGACCAGCCTGGGCGTGCAGGTGCATGGTGGCATGGGCTTCATCGAGGAAACCGGCGCGGCGCAGCACTACCGCGACGCGCGCATCCTGCCGATCTACGAAGGCACCACGGCGATCCAGGCCAATGACCTCATCGGCCGCAAGACCATGCGCGATGGCGGCGCGGCGGCGCGCGGCATCCTCGCGGAGATCGACAAGACGCTGGAGGCACTGAAGGAATATGCCGACGGCTGCCGAAACGCGGCGTGCAGCGCCATGCTGATGCGCCTTGGCGTTGCGCGGCTGGCCCTGGCCAATGCGGTTGACCACGTGGTGGAGAACACGCGCAAGGACCCGAATGCGGTGTTCGGTGCCAGCGTCGCCTATCTGAAGCTGACCGGCATCGTGCTGACGGGCTGGCAGATGGCGCGCGCGCTGATCGTTGCGACGCAGAAGCGCGGCGAGGACGAAGCCTTCTACGGCGCCAAGATCGCGACCGCGGAGTACTTCGCCAACCATATCCTGCCGCGCGCTTCCGCGTTCGAGGCAGCCGTCATCAGCACGACGGGAAAGGACGGTTTCCTGGCGCTGGACGAAGCCTGCTTCTGACGCAGCGGACCGGCATACCAGTCAAGGAAGGAAAGAACATGGCAATCGAAGGCTACAGCATGGCGACGCTCGACGCGTTCGTCGGCAAGGAACTCGGCGTGTCCGAGTGGGTGGAAGTGGACCAGGCGCGCATCGACGCGTTCGCGCAATGCACGGGCGACCACCAGTGGATTCACGTGGACGTGGACCGCGCGAAGCGGGAAAGCCCGTTCGGCGGCACGATCGCACACGGCTACCTGACGCTCTCGCTCGTGGCGAGCCAGCTGACCGACATGGGCGTGGTGCCGCACGACGCGAGCGCCGCGGTGAACTATGGCCTGGAGACGACGCGTTTCCTGACGCCGGTGAAGGCCGGGGCGCGCGTGCGCAACCGTGTGAACCTGCTTGCCGCGGACCGCAAGGGCGACGGCCGCGTGCTGCTCAGGACGGAGAACACGGTGGAAATCGAAGGCGAGGGCAAGCCCGCGCTGGTGGCCGAGGCGCTCGCGCTGCTGGTCGCCTGAGGTCCGCTCCGGGCACGAACAAGGCACAAACAAGTTTGAACAAGGCAGGACTAGGAGTGGCAGGATGACAACAGCCGTGAGTAAAAGAGCGCCGGCGAAGAAGGCAAAGAAGACCGCAGCACGCGCAGCCGTTCCGGCGGCGATCGTCGACCGCGCGCCGGCCGTGACGGGGCCGAATCCCTTCGTGGGCCTGCGCCCCGAAGACCTGGTCAGCACCGCGCAGCAGATCGGCGCGCAGTGCGTGCAGGAACCGACGCTGCTGCTGGAGCAGCAGACCCGGCTCGCGCATGACCTGATGGCCGTGGTGGACGGCTCGGCGCCGCCTCCCGCCACGCGCGACCGCCGCTTTGGCGATCCCGCCTGGCAGGACAACCCGGTCTATCGCATGGCCCTGCAGGGATACCAGGCGTGGCGCGATGCGCTGACCGGCTTCGTCACGCGCTCGGTGATGGACGGGCGCAGCAAGGAGCGCGCGCAGTATTTCACCGACCTGCTGATGGATGCGGTAGCGCCGACCAACACGCTGCTGGGCAATCCCGCCGCGCTGCGGAAGACGTTGGAAACGGGTGGCCTGAGCCTGGTCAGTGGCCTGGTCAACCTGCTGACCGATACGCTGACCAACCAGGGCATGCCGTCGCAGGTGGACAAGGGCGCGTTCCGTGTCGGCAAGGACCTTGCCGCCACGCCGGGCGCGGTGGTGTTCCGCAACGATGTCCTGGAACTGATCCAGTACACGCCGACCACTGCGAACGTTCACGCCCGGCCCCAGCTCATCGTGCCGCCGCAGGTGAACAAGTTCTATGTGTTCGACCTTGCGCCGGGCAAGAGCCTGGTCGAACACCTGCTGCGCAACGAGCTGCAGGTGTTCATGGTGAGCTGGCGCAACCCGACCGCGGCGCACCGCGACTGGAACCTGGACACCTATGTGGGTTCGCTGGTCGAAGCGATCCATGCGATCCGCGAGATCACCGGCAGCCCCGACGTGAACCTGCATGGCGCGTGCTCCGGCGCGATGACGATGTCGGCGCTGATGGGCTACTGCGCGGCGCGCGGCGAAAAGCTCGTGCACGCGGCCACGCTGATGGTGTCCGTGTTCGGCCTGGATTCGCAATCGCAGCTGGGCCTGTTCGCGACGCCGGAAGCCATCGATGCCGCACGGCAGGGCAGCCAGGCACGCGGCGTGCTCGACGGCGAGGAACTCGGGCGCGTGTTCGCGTGGTTGCGGCCGAACGACCTGGTGTGGAACTACTGGGTCAACAACTACCTGCTCGGCAAGGCACCGCCGGCGTTCGACATCCTCTTCTGGAACAACGACACCACGCGCCTGCCGGCCGGCCTGCACGGCCAGCTGCTGGACATGCTGACGCTGAACCAGCTGGCGACGCCGGGCGCGCTGCGCATCCTGGGCGAGCCGATCGACCTGGCGGCGGTGGACTGCGATAAGTACGTGGTGGCCGGCATGACTGACCACATCACGCCGTGGAAGGGCGTGTTCCGCTCGGTGCGCGCCTTTGGTGGGCAGACCGAGTTCGTGCTCAGCTCCAGCGGCCATGTACAGAGCCTGATCAATCCCCCGGGCAATGCCAAGGCGAAGTACTTCCTGAACGACGCGCAGGCGGCGGATCCCGAAGCGTGGCTCGACGGCGCAACGGCCAACCAGGCGTCCTGGTGGGAACACTGGGGCGAGTGGCTGAAGACGCGCTCCGGCTCCAGGCACGCCGCGCCGTCCGGCCTGGGCAGCGAACGCCACGCCCCGCTCGGCGTAGCACCCGGACGCTATGTGACCGAGGCCTGATTCGGTCTATCGATTTCTGTGATGTAACCTGTAAGGAGAGGTAAAGATGGAAGCCACCAATGCCGCGGGCGCAACCGCCGCGCACAAGAAGCTGTTCGATTTCGTCAAGCAGAACCGCCTGGACCCGGCGGCGATCCTCGAATCGCGCCGCAAGGACATCGAGGCGATTGCCAGCGTCAACGTCACGCTGCTGGCGGGCCTGCAATCGCTGGTGCGCCAGCAGGCCGAGTTTCTGACGGACACCGCCGCTGAACTGCAATCACTGGCGCGTCGCGGCCAGACGGCCGACGGCGAGGCCGCGGCCAAGGTCTCGGAAGTGCTGCCGCGCTCGCTGCACAAGGCCGTGGCCGGCTTGCGCGGCCTGACCGACACCGTGTACAAGGCCCAGGCCGACAGCATTGCCACGGTGGGCAAGCGCCTCGCGGAAAACGTGGAAGAGGTGAAAGGCATCCTGCGCCCCAGGCAGTAAGCGCAAGGAAGCATGGCCGCCCCCGGCCATGCTTCGCTGCCAACCTCTCCGGGACGACTTGATGACAACAAACAACGCCAGCATCGAAGCTGGACAGATCATGCAGACCCGCACGGTAGACCTGGACGGGCAGGCACTCAGGGTGGGCATCCGGCCCGGCAGCGGCGCCCATCCGCCACTGCTCATCTTCAACGGCATCGGCGCCAACCTCGAACTCGTCGAACCCTTTGTCGATGCGCTCGAGGATGTGGAAGTGATCATCTTCGACATCCCCGGCGCAGGAGGCTCTCCGGCGCCACTGCTTCCCTATCGTTTTTCCAACCTGTGCGTGATGGCCGACAAGCTGTTGTCGTGCCTCGGCTATGCGGGGCCTGTCGATACGCTCGGGGTTTCGTGGGGCGGGGCGCTCGCGCAGGAGTTCGCGCGGCTCTATCCGCGGCGCTGCCGCCGGCTGGTGCTGGCCGCAACATCGCCCGGGGTCCTGATGGTGCCGGGCAGTCCGTCCGTGCTCTCGAAGATGATCGGCGTGCGGCGTTACTCCGATCCGAAGTACCTGCAGCGCGTGGGTGCCGAACTCTACGGCGGGGCATTCCGCGACGACCCGTCATTGCTCGATGCGCACGGCCGCCATATGCATCCACCGCGCGGACGCGGCTACCTCTACCAGCTGATGGCCGCGTGGGGCTGGAGCAGCCTGCCGTGGCTCGGGGCGTTGAAGCAGCGCACGCTGGTGCTGCATGGCAGCGACGATCCGATCGTGCCGCCGGTGAATGCCAGGATCCTGGCACGCTGCATTCCGAACGCTACGCTGCATGTATTCGACGGCGACGGCCACCTTTTCATGCTGACGGCGGCGCGTGAAACGGCGCGCGTGGTAGGGGAGTTCCTGCACGGGAGCAGGCAGTGACGATCGAATGCAGGAGCCTCAGGAACTCGGTACGCCGGGAGCCTGCTCCTGCACGAACCGGTCACGGCCGGAGCGCTTGGCCTGGTACATGGCGCTGTCGGCGCGGTTCAGCAGATTGTCGATCCCCGGCATCTCGGGGACCGCGCAGACTGCGCCCAGGCTGATCGTGACCACCGGCTGGGCCGGCGTGCCGTGATGCGGGATGCCGAGGCGGCGCACGGCCGCCACCAGCCGCTGCGCCAATTCGCGCGTTTCCTGTGGGTTCGATTCGGACAATACCACGGCAAACTCTTCACCCCCCAGGCGCGCGCAGAACTGGCCCCGGCCCAGTTCGTTCGCCAGTGCGCCAGCCACCTGGCGCAGGCATTGGTCACCGACAGGGTGGCCGTAGAGATCGTTGAACTGCTTGAAACGATCGACATCCAGGACCATCAACCCCAATGCGCGGTTGCACGCAAAGGCGCGCTCCGCGGCGGCAAGGCTCTCGCGCTGGAAGTAGCGGCGGTTGGGAATGCCGGTCAGCGCGTCGATGTCGAGGTCGGCCTGGATGCGCGAAAGCTGGGCCTGGGTCTGGCCGAGGCGCTTCGTCAGCGCAAGCTCGCGCTCGCGGTAGCGGCTGATATCACGCAGGAATACCAGAATACCGATACGCTTGCCGTCCAGGCGCCGGACCGCTTCGGCGCGTAGTTCGAACGGCATGCCAGGCGGCACCACCGGCGCGGCGGTACCGACCGGGCCGTGCAGCGCGCTGTGCAGCGCCGCGGGTGCCGGGCGGTCGCGCGCGATCTCCGGCACCAGCCGGGCCGAGGCCGGATTGAAGTCCACCACCTTGCCTTCAAGGCTCAGGATCACGCAGCCCTCGCCGAGCGCGTCGAACACGCGCAGCCGCGCATAGTGGCCGATGTCGCCAAGATGCGTGCGCAGCGCGCAGAACCATACCAGCACGGCCATCAGCGAGAAGGTGGCGGGCGTCAGGTCGCCGCCGAGCGGGCCGGTCCAGCGAAACAAATACGCCACGTGCGCCGCCAGGGGCAGCAGCAGGGCGCCGGCAAGGATGTTGCGGCCGCGTCGCGACAGCGCGTCGTTCGGGACTTCGGCGGTCAGCAGGAAGTACTGGCTCAGGGCCAGCAGGCCGTAGGTCCACGCCGCGATCAGCCCGTAGCCGACGCCATGTTCGAACACCGCTCCCGGTGCAACGCCAGGCGGCGAAAGCGTGATGCGCGTCCAGATCCAGTGGTGGTGTTCGTTGGTAAAGACGAGCGCGAGCGTAACGACCGCCGCGAGCAGTGGCAGCGACAGGATCGACCACGGCACCACGTAGCGCGGCCGGCTCAGGTGCACCATGGCCACCAGCCAGCCGATGGGTACCGCAACGATGCCGAAATACTGGATCTTTGCCCAGACGATGCGCCAGTCCAGTTCGGGCGAGCTGACCTCCAGCAACCGCCCGCCGCTCCAGATTGTCACGCCGACCGCCAGCGCCAGGAATGCCCGGACAGTGGGGTCATCGCGCCGCGGCAGGGCGGTGAGGATCATGCCCACGGCACCTACCACAGCAATGGTCAGGCAAAGGACTAGAGGGTAGAAAGGCATGGGTCGCGGCTGGCCCGGAGGGCATCGTACGTCGCCTGGGCTGTACGGTGGCGCCCATTATAGAACGGCCTTTTGCCAGGTCCACGCCTGCCTCTCGGGCAACAGCATGTCGCCGGTAACGCCAACACCGACAGCCCCCATAAACCCTTCCCCCCACCCCTCCCACAACTCGCCGAAAAACCAAAAAAAAGCGGCTGTGCCGGGATCGTCTCCCGACGCAGCCGCGAACGAGCATGCGTGTTGAAGTCCGCTTAGAACTTGTGGCGAATACCCATGGCCACACCCAGCATCGAGTTCTGGCCATTGGCCAGCGCGTAGCTGTTGCCCGTGGCCAGGCCGGTGGCGAAGAAGTTGGCTACCGAATCCAGTGCCAGGCCGGCGTGCTTGGAGTAAGCCGTGCTCAGGTACACATCGGTACGCTTGGAGAACGCGTAGTTCGCAATAAACGCGACCTGCCAGGGGTTGGCGAGGCCGGTATTGCCGAACTGGTTCTTGAGGTTGTCGTAGTCGTACTCAAGGGACAGTGCGACGGCCGGCGTCACCTGGTAGGCGGCGCCAATCCAGTAGAAGTCGTCGCGCTGGATCAAGACGTCCGCCGCATTCTTGTTCTGGCCCCAGCGGTAGCCACCCATGACCTTGGCCGGCCCATAGGTATAGCTTGCAGCGACCACAGCCTTCTTGGCGGTGCCGTTGCCGGTGCCAATGGTCGGATTCCATTGGTCGTAGCCGGCGGTCACGCCGAACGGGCCTGCCGAGTAGGCCAGGGCCGCGCCGTAGGCGCTGTCGCGCCGGAACTGGCCCGGGACTTCGCCGTTGCCGCCGATCGGCGTTGCCACGCCGATGAAGGGCGGCAGGGCCAGGCCGGTGCCGAACGACCAGTGGGCCAGTGCCGTTACCGGGCCGAACTGACCGGTGTACTTGACCGTATTGTCTTCACGGAAGTTCGCGCCGGTCAGCAGCGCAGCCGGCTCGTACTGCGTGGCATAGGCACCCGGCACGAAGTTGGCGAGTGCTTCAAAGATCGAGGTGTACTGGCGGCCAAGCGTGACCTGGCCGAAGGTGGCGCTCTGCGCGCCCACGTACGCCTGGCGACCGAACAGGCGGCTTTGCTGCTGCAGGTTGCCGGAATCCAGGCTGAAGCCGTTTTCGAGCACGAACAGCGCCTTCAGGCCGTTGCCGAGATCCTCGGTGCCGCGCAGACCCCAGCGGGACCCGGAGATGCCACCCGAATCCATGCGGAAGACGCTGTGGGACGGGCCGGAGTTGAACTGGTTGGCAGCCTGCGGGATGGCGCCGACGTGGTTCACGTATTCGAGGTTCATGTCAGCCACGCCGTAAAGCGTGACTGTCGATTGCGCGAACGCACTTCCAGAACAGGCAAGCAATGTGGCTACGGCCATGCTCCTGAGCTTCATGGGGTAAATCTCCTTTTTCTTCCTTTGGGGTTGTGATGCGGGTTTTCCCGTCGAAATGGGTGCTGCTGGTTACTGCATCGGGTGTGCTGGCCCGAGCGGGCCGTTGTGGTCTGCCGCCGGCTTCTTGTGGTCGGCGTCAGTTCATGGGATCGATCGGTGCCGTGGCGCGCGGCCACGGCCCGAATGGGACCTTGCGGTCTGCAGCCGGCTTCTTGCGGGCCGGCGTCAGTTCATGCGGAGCAGCTGATCGATCAGCGCGGTGGCGCGCGGCCACGGCCCGAAGCCGGCGGCCGGATTGAGGTGGCCGACCTCGCCGAGGTCGACAAGCTCGCTGCCCCAGTCGCTCGCCATCTGGACGGCGCGCTCGTACTTCGCCAGCGGATCATTGCGGCTTGCCGCCAGGATGCTGGGGAACGGCAACGGCTTGCGCGGCACGGGCAGCCAGCCGTGGTCGGCCAGTGCCTCCGGCTGTGGATAGCCGGCCGGCATCGGGGTTTCGAGATCGGCCGGCGTCGCCAGCAGCGCGCCCCGGATCTTGCGATGATGCTGCGCGGCCCAATGCACGGTGATCATCACGCCGGCACTGTGCGCGACCAGCACCACGGGGCCGTCGATGTCCGCCAGCGCGGCGTCCAGCGCAGCCACGCGCGCGGCGCGGCTCAGCTTGTCGTGTTCCAGCGGCGCCACGGAACGGGCGTTCGGCAGTTGCGCCTGGAGCAGGGTCTGCCAGTGCTCGGCCACGTGGTCGCGCAGACCGGGAACGAGCAGAACGGTGGTGTCGGGAGTAAGGCTCATCGGAATTCCAGAAAATCCAGTAGGTCAGTGGTTGGCTTGCCGGGCGTCGCGCTGGCGTTCCAGGCGCTCCAGGTCAGCCGCGTAGTAGCGTCGGCCGACGATGAAGCACGCCGCGGCAAGCAGGCCGGTCAGCGGAATCCACTGCAGTGCGCCGAGCAGGCCGATGCGGTCGGCGAGCACGCCGGTGACGAAGGGGCCGGGCGCCAGGCCCAGCAGGTTGTTGGCCAGCGTGAGCGTGGCGAACGCCGTGGCGTGGATGGCCGGATGGGTCAGGTTGGCCACCACGGCGCTGGCGGGGCCCGCCGTGCCGCCGACCAGCAGCATCCCGGCTGCGATCAGCGCGAGCTGCGCCGCACCGGCCGGCAGCCGGAACGCCACGGACAGCAGCACGCAGCAGGCGATGCTATAGGCAATCGCCATCAGCCATTTGCGCGCAGGGCAACGGCGGGCGACCCAGTCGGTCAATGCGCCGCACGCAACCATGCCAACGCCGGCAGCCAATACAAAGGCGGCAGCGGTTATGCCTGCACGATCGGTCGCCATGCCGTAGTAGCGCGACAGGTAGCTGGGCATCCACGCCAGCAGTGCGCCCATGACGAGCAGTTGCAGCGCGCTGCCAACGTAAGCACAGAGGATCGATCGTGCCGAGAACAGAGCGGAGAGCAGCGGACGCAGGGCCAAGCCTTCGCGGCGCGTCTCGGTGGGCGTGTCCTCACCGAGCGCGAGGCGTTGAGCTTTCAGGCGCGGTTCCGTAATGAGCGCGCGATAGATCACCACCAGCACCAGCCCGAAGAGCGCCATGCCGGCGAACGCCCATCGCCAGCCGAACTGGGCCGACAGCGTGCCGCCGGCCGCCATGCCCAGCACCGAGCCGAAGGCGCCGCCGGCGATGAAGGCGGAACTGAGGCTGGCGCGCAGGTGGCGCGGGAATACCGACAGCACCACCGCGATGCCCACGCTGCCGTAGGCCGCTTCGCCGATGCCAACGCACAGGCGGGCAATGAACATTTCGCCGAAATTGTTGGCCAGCGCGCAGCCCAGCGTGGCCACGCTCCAGAGCGCGGCCATCAACGTCAGGCTCCGGACGCGGCCCCAGCGGTCGGCAAGGATCGACAACGGGAAGGTGAGCAGGCCGACCATCAGTGCGACGATGCCGCCCAGGGCGCCCAGCTCCGTGTCGCTGAGCGCCCATTCGGCCTTCAGCAGCGGGAAAACCGCGTTGAGCACCTGGCGCGACATGTAGTCCGACAGCAGCAGGCCGAAGCTCAGGGCAAACACCAGCCACGGATAAAAGCGCGATGCGCCCGCGCTCTGCTGGCCAGTCATCATGGCGGGATGGGTGGAATGTTGTCCAAGCATGAATGCCTCTCCTGTAAGACTTGATCGCGCTTCAGGCCATGCCGGCTGCGCGTCGTCGCTGGTTGTCCGGGGCACATGCCATGGCCCCGGTCGCGACTGGCGAAGTATCGGGGATTGGCAGGCCGTGGTTTGACTATGCGGGACAACTTGTTTGCATCTCGGGACAGTCGGGGAAAACGCGTAGGACGCGGCCAGTGGCCGTATGGGCGTGCGGAAAAAGCATTCCGGTAGCGGCCGCCGCCCTGTGAAGGACCGGTGTTTACTCATACTAGGTAGGGGGCGCTGCGGGGCCGGAACAGAAAGTGGAGCTTGCTCTGCGCCGATGAAATCCGTCATCCGAGGATGCATCCCTTCAGCGGCCACGACGCTCTGGCGCGCGAGCGCAATGCCGGATCAAAGCGGCGGCACTCGCCGAGTTGTTGCAGTTTGCAAATGTGGCCGCGACGCACTAAGGTCGTATCGGGACCGTCACTCGCACTGCCGTGACTGGCCCGAAGACAGCACGGTCACCGTGCGTGCTTCATTGCGCTGAATCCAGCCGGGAGAGTCGCCATGAGTGTTTGGGGGAGGGGGCTGGTCCGGGCGGCCTGGGGTGTGCCCGTTGCCTGCCTGATGTCTGGCGCCGGCCAGGCCATCGCGCAGCAACAGCCGCCGCAGCAGACGCAACAACAGGCGCAGCAACAGGCGCAGGCACCCACGTTCAAGCCCGAGGAACTCGAGGCGCTGGTCGCGCCCATTGCACTGTACCCGGATTCGGTACTGTCGCAGGTGCTGATGGCTTCCACCTACCCGCTTGAAATCGTACAGGCCGCGCGCTGGGTCAAGGCCAACCCCAAGCTCAAGGGCGATGATGCGGTCAAGGCGGTGGCCAACCAGTCATGGGATGTCAGCGTCAAGTCGCTGGTTGCGTTCCCGCAGGCGCTGGAACCGATGAACGACAAGCTCGACTGGACCCAGAAGCTCGGCGATGCATTCCTGGCTCAGGAAGCGGACGTGCTTGCCGCGGTGCAGCGGTTGCGCGGGAAGGCGCAGCAGTCTGGCAACCTGAAGTCGAACGAGCAACAGCAAGTGACCGTCGAGCAGGGCACGGTATCGGGGCAGCCGGGGCAGACCATCGTCAAGATCGAGCCGGCCAATCCGGAAGTCATCTACGTGCCGTCCTACAACCCGACCGTGGTGTATGGGTCATGGGGGTATCCGTCCTATCCGCCATATTACTGGCCGCCGTATCCGGCGTACTATCCGGGCGCCGCATTGGCGACTGGGTTCGCCTGGGGCGTCGGGCTGGCGGCGGCGGGGGCGATCTTCGGCGGCTGCAACTGGGGTGGTGGCGACGTCAATATCAACGTCAACCGCGCCACCAATATCGACCGGAACTTCGACCGGACCAAGGTCCAGAACGGCAAGTGGCAGCACGACGCCGGCCACCGCAAGGGCGTGGCCTACCGGGACAATGCCTCGCGCGAGAAATTCGGCCGCAATGTGCCGGGCGCCGATGGGCGCAATGACTTCCGTGGTCGCGGCGGTGACCGGCAGAGTGTGGCCGATCGCGGCGGCGTTGGCGACCGGGGTGGGGCAGGGGACCGGGGTGGCGTAGGCGATCGTGGCAGTGCAGCGAATCGGGGCGGTGATCGTGCTGGCGTTTCGGACCGGGCCGGTGCGGGAGATCGCGGCGCCGCGGCCGGTGCCGGAAACCGCGCATCGACCGCGAATACCGCGAATCGGAGCGGGGCGCGCGATAGCGCGTTCCAGGGAGTCGGTGGCGGCGGTGCGTCGCAGCGTGATTTCGATCGGGGCCGCAGCAGCCTGCAATCCTCGCCGGCCAACCGCGGGGGCGGGGGATTCAGTGGCGGTGGAGGCGGGGGCGGATTTAGTGGCGGTGGCGGTCGCGGCGGTGGTGGCGGCGGTCGCGGCGGTGGTGGCAGGCGCTGAACAGGGAGAAAGGCCATGATCAAGCCACTTGTTTTTTCCGGCGAGCCGTTTGCGGCCCGGTGCCGCCAGGTTGCCGTCGCGCTGGCCCTGGTCGCTGGCGGCGCAGGGTTCGCGCACGCGCAGCAGAACTTCCCGACGGCCGACGAAGCGATGGCCGCTTTTGGGGCTGCGGTCCAAAGCAGTGACGACGCAGCCATCAAGAGGATCTTCGGCGACAAGTTCCAGAAGCTGATTCCACCCGCCGGTGCCGACATCCGTACCCGGTTCCTGACCGCCTGGGGCGCGTCCCACGCGGTGCAGGCCGTCGATGACCAGCACGCGCGCATTGCTGTCGGCACGGATGGATGGACGCTGCCCGTCCCATTGGTCAAAACCGCGCAAGGCTGGCACTTCGACACGGTCGCCGGCCTGGACGAGATGCGCGCGCGCCAGATCGGGCGCAACGAACTGGCCGTCATGCAGACCTTGCTGGCCATCCACGATGCGCAGGCCGAGTATGCGCAGGTCGATCACGACGGTAGTGGTGTGCTGGCATATGCCGCGAAGCTGGCCAGTTCACCTGGCAAGCAGGACGGCTTGTACTGGCCAACCCAGCCAGGAGAAAAGCCGAGTCCGCTGGGCGAGGCGTTCCTGACCGCCGGCAAGCGCAGCGCCGGGGCCGAAGGCTACTACGGCTACCACTACAAGCTGCTCACGAAGCAGGGCGCGAGCGCCTCGGGCGGGGCCTTCGATTATCAGGTGCGGGGCAAGCTGTTCGGCGGATTCGCCGTGATCGCATGGCCGGTCCGCTATGGCCAGACCGGTGTGAAGACCTTCATGGTCAGCCATGCGGGCGAAGTCTTCGAGCGCGACCTTGGCAGCGACACCGCGGCCAAGGCGGCGGCGACGACTTCGTTCGATCCGGGTTCGGGCTGGACCAAGGTGGCGCCATGAGGCGCATCCTCCTGCCCCTGCTTGCCGCTGTCCTGCTGGTCCTGCAGGGATGCACCTACTATGGCGTGCCGGCTGCGACGCCAGCGAATTTCGACCGCTCCTTCGATGCCGCGGCGGGCGCCATGCGCGACGAGGGCGTCGCGGTCAGCGTGGAGGACCGCGCGAGCGGCTCCATCGCCGGAAATGCCGGTAATACGGTAGTCCGCGCCAGCGTGGTGCGGCAGGCAGACGGCTCGGTGCGCGTGCAGTTCGATGCGAGCGATTCCCGGGATCCGGGCCTGCTTGGGCGCGTATCCCAGCGCTACGATCGCCGCATGGGCCGGTAAGGCCCCGCAAGGGAAAGAGAGGCCGATCCGTTCGAGTGAAAAAAGGGGCGCCAGCTCTCGCTGGCGCCCCTTCATGGCCTACAGGCCGCCTGCGGCTTACGCTTCGCTCGGCAGGCCCGCGCCGACAGTATTGAAGCCGGCGTCGACATAGGTGATCTCGCCGGTCACGCCGCTGGCCAGGTCGGACAACAGGAACGCCGCGACATTGCCGACTTCCTCGATGGTCACGTTGCGGCGCAGCGGGGCCGACGCCTCGAAAGCGCTCAGCAGCTTGCCGAAGTCCTTGATGCCGGACGCGGCCAGCGTCTTGATCGGGCCGGCCGAAATGCCGTTGGCGCGGATGCCGCGCGGGCCGACCGAGGCCGCCAGGTAGCGCACGCTGGCTTCCAGTGCGGCCTTGGCGAGGCCCATGGTGTTGTAGTTGGGCACCACGCGCTCGGCGCCGAGGTAGGTCAGCGTCAGCAGCGAGGCCTTGTCCGACAGCATCGGCAGCGCGGCCTTGGCCAGCGCCGGGAAGCTGTAGGCGGAGATGTCATGGGCGATGCGGAAGCCTTCGCGCGACAGGCCTTCGAGGAAATCGCCGGCAATGGCTTCGCGCGGGGCGAAACCGATTGAGTGCACCAGGCCGTCGAGCTTTTCCCAGCGCTGGCCCAGGCCGGCGAAGGTCGCGGCGATCTGCTCGTCGCTGCCGACGTCGCATTCGAACACGAGGTCAGTGCCGAATTCCTTGGCAAAGTCGCTGATCCGGTCCTTGAACCGTTCGCCGACATAGGTGAAGGCGAGTTCGGCGCCTTCGCGCTTGCAGGCCGATGCGATGCCATACGCGATCGAGCGGTTCGAGAGCAAGCCGGTGATGAGGATCCGCTTACCTGCCAGAAATCCCATAAGTTCTCCAAGGTGGTGTATCAGGCACGCATCCTGCTTGGCCGCTCGGCCGCGGGCATGCCCCGGGTATCCGACGGCCATTTATTGCGCCGCGTAGAGGGAATGTCCGGATGGCTGGAGCCTACCCGGACGCATGTAAAATTGTCGCACAACTTGGCCCGGCCGCAGAGCCGGACCCCAGAGGTCATATTGGAGGAATCCAGCGGGATGCCTATTCAAGCACGTTGGCCGCTTCAGGCGGCATGGCAGTGCTTCCGTCGGGACGCGGTACTGCGGGTTGGGCTGGCGCTGGCGCTGGCGGCGGGGATCCCCGCAACGGCGAATGCGGCGCATGGCTTCGCCCTGCACGGGGATCTCAAATACCCGGCGGATTTCAAGCATTTCGATTATGTCAATCCGGACGCGCCGGTCGGGGGTACCCTGACGCTTGCCAACCCGGATCGCCGCACGAGTTTCGACAAGTTCAATCCGTTCACGCTCAAGGGTACCGCCGCGCCGGGGCTGAACGCCCTGATGTTCGAGTCGCTGCTGATCAGCAGCGCCGATGAAACCGCCAGTTCGTACGGCCTGCTGGCCGACGATGTCACGGTGGCGCCGGACGAACTCTCGGTGGCCTTCCATATCCGGCCCGAAGCGCGCTTCTCCAATGGCGACCCGGTGCTGGCGTCGGACGTCAAGTACTCCTATGACATGCTGATGAGCAAGGCGTCCAGCCCGGGCTACCGCAGCATGTGCACGGACGTCAAATCGGTGGTGGTCACGGGCGAACGCAGCGTGCGCTTCGACTTCAAGCAGCGCAACCGCGAATTGCCGCTGATCGTCGGCTCGCTGCCGGTGTTCTCGAAGAAATGGACTCAGACGGTGCCGTTCGAGAAGCTGACCTTCGAGGAGCCGGTGACCAGCGGCCCGTACATCGTCGACCGCTATGACGCGGGCCGCGGCATCATCTTCAAGCGCGATCCGAAATACTGGGGCAAGGACCTAGCGGTGCGGCGCGGCACCTTCAATTTCGAACGCGTCGTGTACCGGCTCTACAAGGACGAGACCGCCAAGCTGGAAGCCTTCAAGGCCGGCGAGTTCGACGCGATCGTCGAGTACCGTGCCAAGAACTGGGCCAAGAGCTACCAGGGCACGCGCTTCGCCAAGGGCGAGCTGATCAAGACGGAGTTTCCGCACCGCAACGGCGCGGGCATGCAGGGCTTCGTCATGAACATGCGCAAGCCCATCTTCAAGGACGTGCGGGTCCGGCAGGCGCTGATCCTCGCGCTGGATTTCGAATGGCTCAACCGCCAGCTCTTCTACGGCGCGTACAAGCGCCTGGACAGCTGGTTCTCCAACAGCGAACTCGCGGCCAGTGCCACCTTCGACGGCAAGCCGGGCCCGGCCGAGCTGACGCTGCTCGAGCCGATGCGCGCGAAGCTGTCGCCCGAGGTGTTCGGGGCCGATGTCGTGCAGCCGTCCACCAGCGCGCCGCGCTCCCTGCGGGATAACCTGCGCGAGGCGCGCCGCCTGCTCGCGCAGGCCGGCTGGACCTATACTGACGATGCGCTGCGCAACGCCAAGGGCGAGCCGATGGTGTTCGAATTCCTCGACGACGGCGGCGCCATGAGCCGGGTGATCACGACCTACGTCCGCAACCTCGAGAAGCTCGGCATCCAGGTGAGCCAGCGCACCACCGATTACGCGCTGTACCAGAAGCGGCTCGAGGACTTCGACTTCGACATGGTGTCGATCCGCTACCCCGATTCGCAGAGCCCCGGCAACGAACTGCGCGACCGGTTCTCGAGCGAGGCGGCCGACACGCCGGGATCGGACAACCTGTTCGGGCTGAAGTCGCGTCAGGTCGACCAGCTCGTGGACAATGTCCTGCACGCCAACACGCGTGAAGAACTCGTCACTGCGGGGCGGGCGCTGGACCGGGTGCTGATGCATGGGTACTACATCGTGCCGAACTGGTACAGTGCCTCGCATCGGGTGGCGTACCGCAAGGAACTGAGCTACCCCAGTGACCGGCTGCCTTATTACTACACGGCCGAAGGCTGGATTCTGAGCAACTGGTGGCGCACGGACACGAACGCGCAATCCAGGGCTCGCTGACGAAAGGGGACAGCCGATGCTTGCCTACCTGTTCAAGCGCATTTTGCTGATGATCCCGACGCTGATCGGGGTCATCACGCTGACCTTTGCCGTCATCCAGTTCGTGCCGGGCGGGCCCGTCGAGCAGATGATGCTGGAACTCAAGGGGCGCGGCGGCGGGGGCGGCGAAGCCAGCGGCGGCGGTGCAGAGTACCGCGGCCGTCGTGGCGTCGATCCCGACAAGATCAAGGAAATCCAGGCCCTGTATGGCTTCGACAAGCCACCGATCGAGCGCTACTTCCTGATGCTCAAGCGCTTTGCGCGGTTTGACCTGGGCCAGAGCTACTTTCAGCACCGCAGCGTGTGGGCGCTGGTCAAGTCCAAGCTGCCGGTTTCGGTGAGCATCGGGCTGTGGACCTTCTTCCTGACCTACCTGATATCGGTGCCGCTGGGGATTTCCAAGGCCATCCGCGCCGGCAGCCGGTTCGATGTGGTCACCAGCATGATCGTGCTGGTCGGCTACGCCATCCCGGGCTTCGTGCTGGGCGTGCTGCTGCTGGTGCTGTTCGGCGGCGGGACCTTCGTGCAGTGGTTCCCGCTGCGCGGCCTGACCTCCGACAACTGGGACCAGCTTTCGCTGATGGGCAAGGTCATGGACTATCTGTGGCACCTGGTGCTGCCGATCACGGCCTCGGTAGTGGGCAGCTTTGCCGTGGTGACCATGCTGACCAAGAACGCCTTCCTCGATGAGATCCGCCGGCAGTACGTGCTGACGGCGCGGTCCAAGGGTTTGTCCGAGCGCCGCGTGCTCTGGAAGCACGTGTTCCGCAATGCACTGATCCCGCTGGTGACGGGGTTCCCGGCGGCTTTCATCGGGGCGTTCTTCACCGGGTCGCTGCTGATCGAAACGCTTTTCTCGCTCGATGGCCTTGGCCTGCTGTCATACGAGGCCGTGCTGCGGCGCGATTATCCGGTGGTGCTCGGCACACTCTACCTGTTCACGCTGATCGGCCTGGTGACGCGGTTGATTTCCGACGTCTGCTATGTGCTGGTCGACCCGCGCATCCACTTCGAGGCCCTGCACCGATGAAATTTCACTCGCAAGCGGTGCCAAACGGCCTGCCACATTCGCCATCGCCGCGCCAGCGGGCCTGGCAGCGCTTCCGGCGCAACCGCCTCGGCTACTGGAGCCTGATCTTGTTCGTCGCGATCTTCGCGCTGAGCCTGTGCGCGGAGGTCCTGTCGAGCGATCGCCCGCTGGTGGTGCGGTACAAGGACACGTGGTATTTCCCGATCGTCAAGGTCTACCCGGAGACCGCGTTCGATGGCGATTTCGCCACGCCGGCCGACTACCTGGATCCCTACATCCGCGACCGCATCACCACCAACGGCAATTTCGCGGTGTTCCCGCTGAACCACTATTCGTACGATTCGCTCAACTACTTCGCCAAGGAGCCCAATCCCGCGCCGCCTTCGGCCGAGAACTGGCTCGGCACGGATGACCGCGGCCGCGACATCCTGGCGCGCCTGATCTACGGCTTCCGTGTGTCAGTGCTGTTCGGGCTCGCGCTGACGGTGCTCGGCGTGCTCATCGGCACGCTGACGGGCGCACTGATGGGCTTCTTCGGCGGGCGCTTCGACCTGTTCTCGCAGCGGGCCATCGAAATCTGGAGTTCCATGCCGGAACTGTACTTGCTGATCATCTTCGCGTCGATCTTCGAGCCCAGCCTCGCGCTGCTGATCATCCTGCTGTCGCTGTTCGGCTGGATGGGCCTGTCGGACTACGTGCGCGCGGAGTTCTACCGCAACCGCTCGCTCGACTACGTCAAGGCGGCGCGTGCGCTGGGGCTGTCCAATGTGCAGATCATGTGGCGCCATATCCTGCCCAACAGCCTGACGCCGGTGATCACCTTCCTGCCATTCCGCATGAGCGCGGCGATCCTCGCGTTGACGAGCCTGGACTTCCTGGGCCTGGGCGTGCCGCCGACCACGCCGAGCCTCGGTGAACTGCTGGCGCAGGGCAAGGGCAATCTCGATGCCTGGTGGATTTCGCTGTCGACCTTCACCGTGCTGGTGGTCACCTTGATGCTGCTGACGTTCATGGGCGACGCGCTGCGCGATGCGTTCGACACGCGCCTGGGCCTCGCCGCGCTGCGTGGCCGCGTGGCACCCAAGGTGCCGGCCGGTGCGCCCGTGGGGGCCACGCCATGAACGTGGTGCCGAAGCTGCGCGAACCGGAGGCCATGCCGGCCGGCCCGTCGCCATCGCCGTCGCCGGGCGACACGCTGATCTGCGTGGACAAGCTCTCGGTCACGTTCGGCCATGGCGACGATGCCACGCGCGCGGTGCGCGAGGTCAGCTTCGACCTGCGCGCCGGCGAGCGCTATGCGCTGGTGGGCGAGTCGGGCTCCGGCAAGACGGTTACCGCGCTGGCTATGCTGCGCCTTGTCGAGGACGCCCACTACCACGGCGCGATCCGCTATGAAGGCCGCGACCTGCTGGACGTGTCGGACCGGGAGATGCGCGCGATCCGCGGTGCGGAGATCGCGATGATCTTCCAGGAGCCGATGACCGCGCTCAATCCGCTCTACACGATCGGCAACCAGATCGTCGAGACGCTGGCGCTGCATGAGGGGCTCGATCGGCGTGCGGCGCGTGAACGCGCCATTGCCTTGCTGGAGCGCACCGGCATCAGCGATGCGGCGCATCGCTTCGACAGTTTTCCGCACCAGCTTTCCGGCGGGCAGCGCCAGCGTGCCATGATCGCCATGGCACTGGCTTGCCGCCCGAAGCTGCTGCTCGCGGACGAGCCGACCACGGCGCTCGACGTCACCATCCGCGCCCAGATCCTGGACCTGCTGCGCGACCTGCAGGCCGAGTTCGGTATGGCGGTGATGCTGATCACCCACGACCTGAACCTCGTGCGCGCGTTTGCCCAGCGTGTCGGCGTCATGGAGAAGGGCGTGCTGGTCGAGACCGGCGAGACCGCGCAGGTCTTCGCCTCGCCCCAGCATCCCTATACGCGCAAGCTCATCGACAGCCGTCCGCGCCGCGAGGTGTTGCCGCTGGTGCCGCTGGCGCCGACGCTGCTCGAGGCACGCGGGCTCTGCGTCAACTATTCGCGCAAGCGCAAGGGGATGGCCGGCTGGTTCGGCAAGGACCAGTTCGCCGCCGTCAAGGACGTCGATTTCCAGCTGCGCGAGGGCGAGACCATTGGCATCGTCGGGGAATCGGGCTCGGGCAAGACCACGCTGGCCCATGCCGTGCTTGCGCTGCAGCGCAAGAGCGCGGGCACCATCCATTTCCTCGGGCGCAGCTTCGACGACGCCACGGGCAAGGACCGCTGCCAGATGCGCTCGCGCATGCAGGTGGTGTTCCAGGACCCGTTCGGGTCGCTGTCGCCGCGCATGACGATCGAGCAGATCGTCGGGGAAGGGCTGGGGCTGCACCAGCCGGGCCTGTCTCGTGACGCCATGCGCCAGCGGGTCATCGAGGCGCTGCGCGAGGTCGGGCTCGACCGGACGGCGCTGGGCCGCTATCCGCACGAATTCTCGGGAGGCCAGCGCCAGCGCATCGCCATCGCGCGGGTGCTCATCCTCAAGCCGCAGATCCTGGTGCTGGACGAGCCCACCTCGGCGCTCGACGTCTCGATCCAGCAGCAGGTGCTGGGGTTGCTCTCACAGCTGCAGCACAAGTACAACCTCAGCTACCTGTTCATCAGCCACGATCTCGCGGTGATACGCGCCATGGCCCACCGGGTCATCGTCATGAAGGCCGGTGAAGTGGTGGAGGCCGGCGAAACCGAGGCGGTTCTCGGCGCACCGCAACATCCTTATACGCGCAAGCTGATGGCGGCTGCCCAGCTTGGCGCGGCCTGAAATGGTTGCTCTGCATCAATCACACCGCCTTGCGGCGGTGTCACGGCATTGTCATGTAAAAAGTGACAATCCAGATGCGGAAACTGAAGTAGGTCATTGATTGGAAAGCTCTTTCTGTCAAATTTGTAACGAACTTTGACAGCCGGGTGACAAGCCTATACCATCCCGCGAGGACTATTTTCGGGGTGGTCGCTCGTCCGCTTTGGGACGGGCTCTGCACGGCTTTTGTGCCTTGATGGCCGGCGCGCTTCTTGCGTACGGTCGTTCCCGCAATGATTCAGGCATCACCATCCGCGCCCACGGTATTCGTCCGGCGTGATGGGGATGATTCGAACGATTCATCAGGAGAACCAATGCAGCGATCGGTACTTCATTCCCTGGCACGCGTCGCCGCCGGGATTGCCATTGCCTGCGGTGCGACTGTGTCGAATGGAGTGCTGGCGGATACGGTCTTCAAGGATCCCGATGCCCGCATCGACGCTTCGGCCCAACTGGGCGCGGACACGCATGCGGAAGGCAAGCGCGGCTTGTTGTCGTCGGTCATGAATTCCACCAGCAACGTTGCCAGCAAGGCCGGCGACCTGGTCATGAATGCGCTTGGCCTGATTGGCGTGCGTTACCGCTTCGGCGGCAACAGCCCGGAATCCGGCCTGGACTGCAGCGGCTTCGTCCGCTACGTGTTCAATGACACCTTCGGCTTCATGCTGCCGCGCCGTTCTGTCGAAATCAGCCAGGTCGGCACCACGGTCGCGGCCAACGACCTGCGCCCGGGCGATCTGGTGTTCTTCAACACCATGCGCCAGACTTTCTCGCACGTCGGCATCTATATCGGCGACAACAAGTTCGTGCATGCCCCGTCCACGGGCAGCAAGATCCGCGTCGACGACATGCGCGCCGCCTATTGGGTGACCCGCTACAACGGCGCCCGCCGCATCGAGGACGGCCAGTCTTCGAGCCGTGGCGACAGCCTCGGGAACATGGTCGAGACGCTCAAGCGATTCGACCCGAACGCCAGTACGCGTACGCTGTACGGTGGCTGAAACAGGCTTGCCGGACAAACAAAAAGGACTGCCGAAGCAGTCCTTTTTGTTTGTCCGGATCGCCCGGTTATTGCGCTGCTACGGTGCCGGCCGGCCGCAAGCGGGCTTGCTCCAGCCGCTGGCGCAAAGTGACCATCATCGCGGCAGTGGCCTGTTCGCCGGCCAAAACAGCGCGGTTGCGGGCATTGAAGTCACTGCCGCCCATGTCGGGCAGCTCGGGGCGGATCACCACGTCCGCGCGTGCCAGCGCCATCTTGTTGATCGACTGGCCCATGATCGCCGTTGTCTGCAGGAGCACGCCGCTCTGGCCGCCATTTTTCTGGCTGGACGGGTCCGCAGAGATGTTGACGGCAATGACGAAGTCCGCGCCCATGCTGCGCGCCGAATCCACGGGCACGGGCTCGACCAGCCCGCCGTCCACGTAGTCCCGGCCCTGGATGGAGACTGGCTGGAACACTCCCGGCACGCTGCTGGAGGCCCGCACCGCCTGCCCCGTATTGCCGCGCCGGAACAGGATGCGTTCGCCGGTCTTGAGGTCGGTGGCCACGATGCCCAGCGGCAGCTTCATGGCCTCGATCGGGCGGTTCGAAACCAGGCGGTTCACGTAGTTCTGCAGGGCCTCTCCCTTGAGCCAGCCGCCGAAACGGCTGCCGAAGGGCAGGGCCCAGTCTGCGATCGCTGCCTCGTCCATGGTCAGGGCGAGCTTGTTGAGCTCGAAGCCGCTCATGCCGGTGGCATAGAGCGCTGCGACCACCGCGCCGGCGCTGGTGCCGGTGACCAGATCGGGGTGAATGCCCTGGGCTTCGAGTGCCTTGATCACGCCGATATGCGCAAAGCCGCGCGCGGCGCCGCCGCCGAGCGCCAGGCCGATCTTGATCGGGCGCGTTGCCGGCTGTGTGGCCACCGGGGTGTCCGGCTGAGTTGGCGTAGCGGGGCGCGGGCCGAACGAACAGGCGGAGAGCAGGGCGGCCGCGGAAGCGCCGAGGAAATATCGTCGTTGCATGAATCGGGATGCCAATGGGGTGCGCCGGGGCGGTGCGGAACCTGGAATGTGACCTGAGCAGCGCGGCGACGGAATTTTTTGTGCGGCGGCCGTTCCTGTGACCCCGCGAAGCATAAATGATTCCGTTCGGGACGGCCGATAATGGGTCGGCGAGCGCTTTGCCGGCCCCGCGGGGGCGACAGCTTCGCTTGCTCTATAATGCAGCACCGACATAATCCAGCCTGCGCGCGTCCGCGCGGGCTTTTTTGTTTGTTCCCGACCACCATGACCCAACGCGTCCGCACCCGCTTTGCGCCGAGCCCGACCGGCTTCATCCATCTCGGCAATATCCGAT
>JACXTT010003212.1_pt1 | contig 25430 bp, 24 predicted proteins | sample 9270951 | NCBI WGS metagenome assembly JACXTT01 (sample SAMN15532306, study PRJNA645909) | rock metagenome | isolation source: weathered quartz diorite | place: Puerto Rico | collected 2017-06-21
GGAAGTTCGGGGTGTCGACGTTGGCGATGTTGTTCGCGATCACCTGCTGGCGCGCGGAGACGCCGTCGAGGGCGGTGCTCAGCACCTGGGTGACCGCATCGGACACGGCGAACGGCACAAGAGCCTCCGGGAGTGCGGGAGCGGTGCCAATCCGTGGCGGGGAGTGAGCAGTCCTTGCTCGGGGGGTTGTTCGGCTCCGCGTGGAGACGCCTGAGCCGGAATGGGCGGTTCGGGCCCTAAGTCCCCACCGGATCAACCAGTTGGAGATCCTTCAGGCCCGTGTGGCTAGGCCGTCAGGACCACCGACAGCCGACCGGATCCGTAGCCCGCGACCTCGGCGGCCAGGTCCTCGCGACGGCCGAGCGTGAGCGCGCGGGCCAGGACGTCACCGGGGCAGGGAGAACCGGCGTGGTGGACGTCGTACAGGCGGACGTGGGTGGCGCCCTCGACGTTGAAGAGCGAGGCGGCGATGTTGAGCACCTCGTACACGTTCTCGCGAAGCGTGTCGTTGAGGCCGCCCTCGGCGACGGCGGCCTCGGCGCCCGCAGCAGGGACGAGGCCGATCGCGGCACCGGCATGGGCCGAGAGCGCGAGGTCGAGGGCGATCACCGCGATCACCTGCAACGAGTCGTCGACGTAGACGCCGACGGTGCAGGGGTTGGCCGGCGTCGGTGCCAGCGGCGCACTCGGGGCGACCTGGATGTCGCGGTCGAGCAGCTCGGTGAGCAGGTCGCGGATCTCCTTGGTGGCCGGCAGGTACGAGCCCATCGTCAGCCCTTCAGGACCGGTCCGAGCACCTCGCCGAACGCTTCGGGGGTGAACGGCTTGGCGATCAGGAACAGCGCTCCGCCGGCACTCGCGCGGGCGCGCATGTCCGCTGACCCCTCCGAGGTGACGAAGCCGAAGGGCACCGTCGAGCCGCTCTGCCGCAGCGACGCGAGCAGGTCGATGCCGCTCATCTCCGGCATGTTCCAGTCCGAGAGGACGAGGTCCGGGGCTTCGCTGCGCACCTTGTCGAGGGCGTCCTTGCCGTTCTCGGCCTCGACGATCTCGTGACCGGCGTACCCGGCCTGGCGCAACGTGCGGATCACGATCTGGCGCATCACCCGACTGTCGTCGGCGACGAGGATCTTCATCAGCCCTCCTCGCCGCGGTAGACGTGCACGCTGACCAGCAGCGGTGCGCCGGCCCACGACGCGTCCAGGCGGCAGGCCTCGACGGCGTCGGACGCGCGGGCGACCCGCCCGGCGGCGACCACGGGCAGCGACAGCGCGCTCGGTCCGGGCATCAGGCTCTTGACGTTGCCGCCGATCATGTTGACCAGCTCGCCGACCGCGTCGGCGACGTCGTCGTCACCGACCTCGTCGGGGCCCTCGTCGAGGCCAAGCATCCGGCGGGTGATCTCCTCGGCCATCGTCCGCGGCAGCTCGACGCTGACCGCGCCCTGCCACTCACCGGAAACGGTGACCGCGGCTGACCATCCGACGTCGAGGGCTCCCGGAGCCATCGGCAGCAGCGGCTCCTCGTCGCCGAGGAACGAGGTCCAGACCTCCTCGACGACCATCTGCACGTCGGTCAGCGACGGTTCCACGACTGCTTCTATCGAACGCTGTCTCATGCCGGCACCGGCTTCGCGACCAGGCCGAGCATCTCCAGCTTGTCGGCGATGGCATCGGGGGTGAACGGCTTGATCACGTACTCGTGCGCACCCGCCGCCAGCGCGCGGACGATCTGCCCGTGCTCGCTCTCGGTGGTCACCATCATCAGCGTGATGTCGCGCCACGCGGGATTGGCCCGGACACGGGTGATGAACGTGTAGCCGTCCATCACCGGCATGTTCCAGTCGATCAGGCACAGCGTCGGCACCCGGCCGGCATCGAGGTGGTCGAGGGCCTCCTGGCCGTCTCCCGCTTCGAGGGTCTCGAAGCCCAGGTCGGTGACGATGCGGCGCAGGATGCTCCGCATCGCTCGCGAGTCGTCGATGATCAGCGCGTACATGTCTCAGGCTCCTGTCATGGCGGTGGGCTGCCACTGCTCGGTCGTAGCGGGTCGGTGGACCTGGACCCGGCCATGGGCTTCACGCCCCCAGTGGTCCTCGAGGTCGAGGGTGGTCTCGGACGAACCGAGCAGCAGGAAGCCGTCCGGCGCGACGACGCGGTGCACCCGGCGCAGGATGTCGCGCTTGGTGTCCATGTCGAAGTAGATGAGCACGTTGCGCAGGAAGACGATGTCGAACGTCGGCAGCAACGGGAAGCTCGCGGCGAGGTTCAGCGGCTGGGTGCGCACCATCTTCTTGAGGTCCTCGCAGACCTCCCACTCGCTGCCGGCCCTGCTGAAGTACTTGACCAGCGAGGTGGCCGGCATGCCCCGGTTCATCTCGACCTGGCTGTAGCGCCCGGCGCGAACGCGCTCGAGCATCGTGGCCGACACGTCGGTGGCCAGGATCTGCGCGCTCCAGCCGTTCGGCAGGTGCTGGTCGAGCAGCATCGCCAGGCTGTAGGCCTCCTGGCCGCTCGAGCAGGCGGCCGACCAGATCGACAGGTGCCGGACGTGGCCGCGGGCGGCGATCATCGCGGGCAGCATCGTCTCGGTGAAGGCCTGGTAGGGCGCGTTGTCGCGGAACCAGGACGTCTCGTTGATGGTGAGTGCGTCGAGCACCTTCTCGCGTTCGACGGCACTGGTCGCCAGTCGGGCGACGTAGGCATCGACGTCGGAGCAACCGGCCTCGCGGGCCAGCGGCAGCAGCCGGGCCTCGACGAGGTACTCCTTGCCGGGGTCATACAGCATCGCGGTCTCCCGACGTACGAGGTCGGAGACGTAGGCGAAGCTGGATTGGGTGATCGTCACGGCGACCCCATCGGTCGTCGGCGCTGTCTCCTGAGAAAAAGGGCGGTCCCTCGCCGAGAACTCAGGACCGGAGTCCCGGTGCCGATGGGTGGGTCGTGATTCGTGTCCTCGTCGTCGACGATTCGGCGCTGGTACGCCGACTGGTCACGACCTCGCTCGGGCTCGACGCCGAGATCGAGGTCGCCGGTACGGCGGACAACGGCCGGGACGCGATCGCGATGGTCGACGAGCTCCGGCCCGACGCGGTGACGCTGGACATCGAGATGCCGATCCTCGACGGGCTCGGGGCGCTGGACGCCATCCGTCGCAAGCACCCGCGGCTGCCGGTGATCATGTTCAGCACACTCACCGAGAAGGGTGCGACCAAGACGCTCGAGGCGCTCTCGCTGGGAGCCTCGGACTTCGTCACGAAGCCGTCGAACACCACCAGCATGGCCGAGTCGATGGCGAGCGTCCGCGAGCAGCTGATCCCGAAGGTCAAGGCACTGGTCGGCGCCTACCGTCTGGTCGCGCGCAACCCCGGGACGGTGACCGGCGCCGAACGACGCGCGGCCCGGGAACCGGTGCCGCTGTCACCTGCGGTCACCAAGCCGACCGAGGTGCTGCTGATCGGTTGCTCGACCGGGGGACCGGATGCGCTGTCGCGCGTGCTGGAGCACCTGCCCGCGACGTTGCCGGTCCCGGTGCTGGTCGTCCAGCACATGCCCCCGCTGTTCACGACCATGTTCGCCGAGCGGCTCGACCGAGTCTCGCCGCTGACCGTGCGCGAGGCGGTGGCCGACGAGGTGCCGCGCGCCGGCGAGGTCCTGATCGCGCCCGGCGGTTTCCACCTGCGGGTGCACCGATCCGCAGGGCTGGTGCGCACGACCCTCGACGAGGGACCGCAGGAGAACTTCTGCCGTCCCGCTGTCGACGCGCTCTTCCGCTCCGCCGCGGAGGCGTACGACGGCGCGGCGACCGCGGTCATCCTCACCGGGATGGGGCAGGACGGGCTGATCGGCGCGCAGCTGCTGGCGGCCCGCGGTGCCCGGATCGTCGTCCAGGACGAAGCCAGCTCGGTGGTCTGGGGGATGCCGGGAGCAGTCGCGACCGCCGGTCTCGCGCACGACATCCTGCCGCTCGACGCGATCGCCGGAAAGCTCGTCACTGCGTGTTGAGGCCGGGTTGACGCCCGCCGACTCGGCATCATGGACCCGTGCTCATCCTGCTCTGGCTGCTTCCTGCCGCCGTCGTCACCGGCACCGCGATGATCGTGGCTGCCTGGGTCGGCCGCGCGCGCCCCGAGCGGGAGATGTCCCAGGCCGACCAGGACCGTTTCGCGGCGGCGATCATGCGCCCGATGCCCGGTGCGAGCGCCGATCGTGCCCGCCCGCTCGCCCGCACCCGCGAGCGCAGCACCGGAGTCGCCGTACGCCGGACCGCACCGACAGATCCGACCCGTCGTTCCGCCTGAGGTCCGCGGGCCGGGTCGCGCGCGGCCGGATTTCTGTCGTTTGAGAGGGTGAGGACATGAGTCGCCGTACGCTCGCGGGCTTGATCGCGCTGTCCATCGGCGCTGTGCTGCTCGCGGTCACCCTGGTGCGGCCGACGCCGTACGTGACCTTCGTGCCCGGGCCGACGATCAACGTGCTGGGCACCTTCGACGGCAAGAAGATCGTCGCGGTCTCCGGGCACCGGATCTACCGCGACACCGGCGGCCTGCGGATGGTCACCGTCATCCCGAGCGGACCCGACGACAAGATCAGCTTCCTCGTCGCCCTGCAGCGCTGGATCGACCCCCGAGCTGCCGTGCTGCCGCGCGACGCGGTCTACCAGCCGGCCTCGACGACCAAGAGCGTCCAGCAGCAGTCCGCCATCCAGATGAGCTCGTCGCAGGACGACGCGACCGCGGCAGCGCTCAAGGCACTGGGCATCGGCTACGGCATCAACGTCACCGTCAGCGACGTCACCAAGGGCGGAGCCTCGGACGGCGTGCTGAAGAAGGGCGACGTGATCACCGCCGTCGACGGGCACTCCACCGCCGACGCGGCAGCACTGATCGGCGAGATCCGGGCGATCAGGCCCGGCTCGAAGGCCGAGCTCACGATCCGTCGCAACAGCACGACCGAGAAGGTCGCCGTGGTCACCCGGCCGGCGCCCAACGACGCCAAGAGCTCGCGGATCAACGTCGGGATCGCCGAGACGTACCGGTTCCCGTTCGACGTCTCGATCCGGCTGTCCGACAACATCGGCGGCCCCTCGGCCGGGATGATGTTCGCGCTGTCGATCTACGACCTGCTGACGCCCGGCTCGCTGACCGGCGGCAAGGTCGTCGCCGGGACCGGGGAGATCACCGCGTGAGGCATCGTCGGTGCCATCGGCGGCATCGGCCAGAAGATCCCGGCCGCCCAGCGCGACGGTGCGCAGCTGTTCCTGGTGCCGACCGAGAACTGCGCCGAGGCCGCCGGTGCCGACTACGACCCGAACAAGATGCGGCTCGTGCGGGTGCACACCCTCCAGAACGCGATCGACGCGATCACCGCCTGGAGGGCGAACCCGAACGCAACGCTGCCGGGGTGCTCCTGATGAACGATCACCAGGGCCCCCTGTACGACGTCGTCCGCGAGCTCGAGGCGCACGCCAGCGAGTCCGGCTGGGACCAGGCGGAGCGGATCTTCGCGCTGGCCGACACCGCAGACCTGGTACGCCGCGAGCCCAGCCTCGCTGCCGCCCTCGGGCTCGACTCGGGACCGGTCACCGCCTTCACCCCGATCGAGCAGGAGCCGCTGGCACCGGGCCAGAGCCTCGAGGACGTGCTCGCCCAGATCAGCTGGCCCGAGGAGGTCACCGGGATCGCGGTCATCGCCGAGCGGCTGGTGCTACCGCCCGAGGTCGACGCCGAGATCCCGCGCGACCCGGTCGAAGCCAGGGACTTCGCCGCCAACCACCCCGATCGCCAGGAGGTCCGGATCGTCGCGGCCGCCCTGCGAGCCGGGGACGCGGCGTGCGCCTTGCGGCTAAGGTCGCATGACGCGGATGACCTGGTCCTGACCGGGCCGGACCTGGTGCCGGGGCTGTTGGTCCAGCTGCACGCCCCGCTCGAAGAGGAGACAGCGTCCGATGAGTGACTTCTTCGCCGACGAACCCGGTGAGCACGAAGCGCCGCCGCCGCGCCACGACTCCCGCCGGCCGCGCCCGCTGATCCTCACGTTGATCGCGATGGCCGTGCTGATCATCGGCTTCTCGCTGTTCGCGAAGTTCTACACCGAGAAGCTCTGGTTCTCGAGCGTGGGCTACGGCCACGTGTTCAGCACGCTGATCTGGACCAAGATCGGCCTGTTCGTCGTCTTCGGGCTGCTGATGGCGCTGGTCGTCGGTGGCAACCTGGCGCTGGCCTACCGGCTGCGCCCGATGTTCCGCGCGAACTCCCCGGAGCAGGCGAACCTCGACCGCTACCGCGAGGTGATCACCCCGATCCGCACGATCCTGCTGATCGCGATCAGTGCCGTGTTCGCGCTCTTCGCGGGCACGTCGGCCTCGGGTCAGTGGCGCACCTACTTGCTCTGGAGCCACAGCCAGTCCTTCGGTCGGACCGACCCGTACTTCCACAAGGACATCGGCTTCTACGTCTTCACGCTGCCGTGGCTGCACTGGATCGTGAACTTCACGATCACCGCGTTCGTGATCGGCCTGCTCGCTGCGGTCTTCGTGCACTACATCTACGGCGGCATCCGGCTGCAGGCCCGGTCGGGCAAGGTCTCGGGTCCGGCGCAGGCGCAGATCTCGGTGGTCCTCGGCCTGCTGGTCCTGCTCAAGGGCGTCGGCTACTACCTCGACCGGTTCGACCTGACCTCCCAGGGCGGCGGACTGGTGACCGGCATGACGTACTCGCGCGACCACGCGGTGCTGCCGTCGCGCAACATCCTGGTCGCGATCGCGATCATCTGCGCGCTGCTGTTCTTCGCCAACGTCGTACGCCGGACCTGGATGCTGCCGGCCGTCGGCCTGGCCCTGTTCGCGCTGTCGGCGGTGCTGCTCGGTGGTCTGTGGCCGGCGCTGGTCCAGAAGTACCAAGTGAAGCCGGACGAGCCCGACAAGGAATCGTCCTTCATCGCCAACAACATCAAGGCGACGCGGATGGCATTCGACCTCAACGGCGCCAAGGTCACCGAGTACCCGGCCAACTCGACGCTCACGGCGACGCAGCTCGCCGTCGACGCCGCGTCGTTGCCGGGCATCCGCCTGCTCGACCCCTACCTGGTCTCCAGCACGTTCGACCAGCTCCAGCAGGTGCGCGGCTACTACAGCGTGCCCAGCGTCCTGGACGTCGACCGCTACAACATCAACGGGCAGGAGCGCGACATGGTCGTGGCTGCCCGCGAGATCAACCTCAACGGTCTGCCGGACGGCCAGAAGAAGTGGGCCAACGAGCACACCGTCTACACCCACGGCTACGGGATCATCGCGGCGTACGGCAACCAGCAGGATGCCAACAACAAGCCGGTCACCACCACCAACGGCCAGCCGGCGTGGGCCGAGAAGGACCTGCCCCCGCAGGGCGTCCTGACGAGTGCGAACCCGCCGAACGGGTACCGCCCGCAGATCTACTTCGGTGAGAACAGCCCGTCGTACTCGATCGTCGGGCAGCCCAAGGGTGCTCCGAGCGTCGAGCTCGACGTCCCTCAGGGGTCCGGCCAGCCGGGAGACTCACGCACGAACACCTACACCGGCAAGGACGGTGTCCCGGTCGGCTCGTTCTTCCACAAGCTCCTGTACGCCGTGAAGTTCGGTGAGCCCAACTTCGTGTTGTCCTCGCGGGTCAACAGCGCCTCGAAGGTGCTCTACTACCGCAACCCGATCACCCGGCTGGAGAAGGTCGCGCCGTGGCTGACCGTCGACAGCGACGCGTTGCCTGCCGTGGTCAACGGCAAGATCGTCTGGATCCTCGACGGCTACACGACCACGGACCGCTACCCGCTGTCGCAGAAGCGGTCGCTGCAGGACATGACCTCGGACTCGACGGCACCGAGGTCGCCGTACGCGACGCTGCCGACCGACCAGATCAACTACATGCGCAATGCGGTCAAGGCGACCGTCGACGCGTACGACGGCACGGTGACGCTCTACGAGTGGGACAACAAGGACCCGATCCTCAAGGCCTGGGAGAGCATCTTCCCGGGTGTGGTGAAGCCGAAGAGCTCCATCCCGCTGGCGCTGCTGCAGCACTTCCGGTACCCCGAGGACCTCTACAAGGTGCAGCGCAACATGCTGGCCACCTACCACGTGACCGACGCGAAGACGTTCTACGAGGGCAACGACGCCTGGCAGGTCCCGGAGGACCCGTCGGACGCGCAGAACACCCAGCCGCCGTACCGGCTCTCGGTGGCGACGACCCCGGGTGCCAAGCCGGTCTTCTCGCTGACCTCGGTCTTCACCCCGACCAACAAGCAGAACCTGTCGGCGTTCATGACCGTGGGTGCCAATGCTGCTGATCCGTCGACGTACGGGAAGTTCCAGATCCTGCGGCTGCCGGACACCAACCAGATCCCCGGCCCGTCGCAGATCGCGAACAACTTCAGCAATGACCCGAAGATCGCCGCGGCAGTGCGCAACTTCAAGCAGAACGTCGGCAAGATCGTCTACGGCAACCTGCTGACGCTCCCGGTCGGCGGCGGTCTGCTCTACGTGCAACCGCTCTACACCCAGCGCAGCTCGGGAGCCGGCACCTATCCGACGCTTCAGTTCGTCCTGGCCTCGTTCGGCAACCAGGTCGGGATTGGCTCGACGCTGAGCTCGGCGCTGGCCGATGTGGTGGGTTCGACCACCGGCACCGGGACGGGCACCGGCACCGGGACGGGCACGGGGACGGGAACCGGTACGACGACCGGTCCCGGCCTGGCCGTGGGCGCACTGACCTTGCTGCAAGAAGCCGACGTGCACTTCCGCGCTGCGGACGAGGCGCTGAAGAAGAGCGACCTGAACCTGTATGCGCTGGAGATCAGCAAGGGTCGCGACCTCGTCAACCAGGCTCTTGCGCTGAGCGCGCCCAAGGTCCCGACGAAGAAGTGAGCCGAAAGTGAGCCAAGAGTGAGGTGGCGCCGTGGCTCGCATCGCTGATGCCCGGCCGCCGGCCGAGCCGAACTCGGAGGGCCAGAAGGATCGCTATCGACGGATGCTGCTGGCAGCGATCAAGCTCGGCTCGCAGCAGGACTTCGAACGGGTGCAGATGCAGGACGTCGCCTCCGAGTCGGAGGTCGCTATTGCCACGCTCTACCGGTACTTCCCGTCGAAGGTGCACCTGTTCGTCGCGGTGATGAAGTCGCTGCTCGAGGACGTCGACGTGTCGTCCTACGTGCGCGCCGAGGAGCAGGATCCTGCGACCGCGGTCGTCGAGCTGCTGGCCGTGCTGACCAGGAGGCTGCACGGCAATCGCCGGCTCTCGATGTCGATGTTCCAGTCGATGATCATGGCCGAGGGCATGGCCAGCCAGGACTGCGCGGACATCGAGGCGATGTTCCTCGAGATGCTGCTCACCATCACCGGCTGGGGGAGCGGAGCCAGTCAGGATCAGCGCACCCGCGCCTGGCTGGTGATCCAGTGCTGGTTCGGCGTGCTGATGACCACGATGAGTGGCAACCGCCCGCTGGCCGACGCCGATGCCGACATGCAGCGAGCCTGCGAGCTCCTGCTGTCCCACGGTGGTTGAGGTGCGACCGCGCTAGCGGGAGCCTCGAAACCTCGTGACCCTGCTCACCGCCCCCCGATTTGGGCCTGCGCGCGACCACCCGGTAATGTTCCGTTCACCGACGCGGGGTGGAGCAGCTCGGTAGCTCGCTGGGCTCATAACCCAGAGGTCGCAGGTTCAAATCCTGCCCCCGCTACAAATCCAAGAACCCGCTGACCTGAAGACAGGGGTCAGCGGGTTCTTGCTTTTCCGGACAGCTCCTGATCGTCAGACACATGTAGACAATCGATACTTGACTAATACTTACCACCTAGTGAGACTCTGTCTCGGGCGACGCGAGGTTGTCCCGGCCGGTGTTCGTGCCGACGCACAGGATTGCGAGGGGCAAGGATGAAGAAGAGCAAGAAGGCAGCGGTTGTTGGCGTTGGTGCTGCGGCTCTACTGGTGCTCGGCGCCGGCGCGGCCATGGCTGCCACCAGCGGCTACATGAGCGTTTCGACTGACGGAGCTTATGTGTCGAACGCGTATTACAACTTCAAGTACTCCGGTTGCAACTTCGCGCCGAGCCAGTACGACGGGTACGTCAAGGGGACGTTCGTGGTGACGACTGCGACGGACCACCTCAATGCGACGGTAGACGGCTACGGCTACACGAAGTTGATCCAGGCGAACAGCAAGGGAAACTACGGCTTCAACAACTGCATCGTTGCGCGTGGGGACGTGCTGTACCACACGTCCATTACTCTCCAGGCATGCCGCGAGCACTGGTACGGCGACAACTGTCACGCAACCACGAAGAATTACTAGGTGTGACAGTCGACGCACCCGCTGCTCGTGGGTCGATCCTGAGTGCGGACGGGCTGTCGATTCGCTACGGCGCGAACACAGTTCTCGCACATGTCTCGCTGGATTTTGAGCGGTCCGAATCGGTAGCCATCACCGGCCCGTCCGGCTCAGGAAAGACGACGCTCCTTTACTGCCTGGCAGGGCTGGAACGCGACGTCACAGGCACAGTCGCGTTGCACGGGCAGATCTTGTCGGATCTCGATCCCGATGAGCTCGCCCGGCTCAGGCTTAACAACGTGGGATTCGTTTTCCAGTCAGCCGATCTGGTGCCCGAACTGACGCTTCGCCAGAACATTGCACTACCGCTGGAACTTGCCGGGATGAGGCGCCGGCAGGTGCGGGAGCGCGTTACTGAGTTGCTCGCCATGCTTGACCTGGACAAGTCTGCCGATCGACGTCCAGCCCAGGTTTCTGGTGGGCAGGCACAGCGGTGTGCCGTCGCGCGAGCTGTCGTCGCCCGGCCGAGCGTCGTCTTCGCCGACGAGCCGACCGGTGCTCTCGACAGCAAGAACCGTGACCAGGTCCTCGAACTCCTACTCGACCAGGTACGACGAATCGGCGGGCTCCTGATCACGGTGACGCATGATCTCGACGTCGCGGAGCGGTTTGATCGCCGAATCGCCCTTGTCGACGGGAGGGTCGTTGACGACGCTCGCAGGACCAACGACTTTGTCGATGCGCACTGACTTTCGGCTCGCGTACGCACTCCTACGCGGTGCGGGACCCCGCGACCGGGTACGCGCCATTGCGATGATCCTGTCTGTCGGGTTCGCGCTCTATGCCGTCCTGATCGGCATCGCGGCGCCTCGTGCCCAGGCTGACGCGCACGACGTCATTGCTGCCCGAACTCCGTTGTGGTCACAGGACGGGAGAACGGCAAACGGACTGCGCTTGCAGACAGTGAACGCCGTGCTCGACGACCAGCCGTTCACCCGTGTGGATGTGTCCGGCGACCGGGTGGGCGAGCTATTGCCGCCGGGTCTCACCGCCTGGCCCCGTGTCGGCGAAACGGTCCCGTCGCCTGCGCTGCGGGCACTCGCCGCTCGCGATCCCAAGCTCGTGATGCAACTCGGGCACCTGTCCGGGAAGAACATCGGTGAATCGGGCCTCACGGCCCCCGACGAACTGTTTGCCTACCGCGCCACCAAGGATGCCGCTGGCTCTCGGACTGTCGGAGCTACCTCGACTCCGGTTGTCGTGGGCTTCGGCAACAGCGACGGAGTCCAGGCAGGCAGTGGGCCCTTCCTTCTCGTAGAGATCGTCATTCTCATCATGACTCCGGCGGCGCTCTTTCTGGTGACCGCGCTCCGCCTGTCTGCGTTGAGCCGTGAACGGCGCTCGTTCGCGCTCGGACTGGCGGGCATGTCACCAAGCCGCAACGCGCGCCTGTACGGCTGGGAAATGACTGCCGTAGCGGCTGCGGGTTTCCTGCTCGGCGCGATTGCCTACAACCTCACGCAGTCGAGCATCGGCAACAGCGGACTTCTCGGTGTGAGGTGGTGGCCCACCCAGGGGAGCTTCAACGGACTTGAAGGCGTGGTTGGCGCCGTCGTCACCATCGGAACAGTCCGGTGGCTCGCGCGGCGCGCGATGCGCACTGCTGCTCAACGCAGCCGGTCGCAACGAGACCCCAAGCAGTCACGAGTCGCGACGGGCCTTGCCGGCGTTATCGGCTTACCTGCTTTTGGATTCCTCCTGGTCGTCGATATCAACGGTCTGCTGCACCCCACGAGATCCTGGGCCCCGGACGGGTTCGCGGCGATGGCGGCGGCCGCCATCCTCGGCTGCGTTCTCGCTCTGGTCCTTGGCACACCGGGACTCGTTGCCACGCTCGGACGACTCGCTGCAGACCACGTCCCTCCCACCGTTGCTCTCGGACTGCGCGGCGCCTCCCTGCGCACCACCGCTACCCGACGACTCATCGCCTTCGTCGCTACAGCGGTGATGCTGGCGGGTCTGTCCGCGGCGTTCGTCGCTGCGCTGTGGCGGGGCGCGTACGGCGACCCAAGCGAAGCCGAAATCAGCTTCGATGTCGCGGCCGCTTCAGCCAACCCGAACTGGTACGCGGCGCTTCCCGCGGGCCCCAAGACCATCGACACCGCTGTCCAGGGTGACGCGGGCCTCTACGACGTCGTGATCGGCGACTGCCCGGCGATCCTCCGCCAGGCACAGGTCGTCTTCTCCAAACCCGGCCCCTGTGCTGACGCGCTACAGCATGCCAGTGGCGGCATCGGTGGAGAGACCGCCCGCACCCTTGTCGTCGGGGGCACCAAGGTCGCCGTGCCCGCTTCCGTCTCAACCGGGAACTACACCTGGGACCTCAAATACCCAACTGCGGCCGCACCCTGGGCGGCACACCTCACCCAGGGACAAGTCACCTACTGGGTCTCCCGGAGCAACGGGTCTTATCAGCAGACCCTCGCCGACCTCAGCGACGCGTTCCCCAACCTCGCCATCCAGGCTGGGCTCAAGGACCCGGCTCGCTACAACGCGTACGAGCAACAGGTCGGTGTCGTTAGAGCCGCCGCAACTCTCGGCATCTGGCTCAGCGTCTGCTCCTTCCTGCTCGCAGCCCTCGAAAGCCGATGGACCCGCGCCAGGTCGGTCGCGGCTCTAACGGCCCTTGGCGTTCCCCGACGAAGCCTCCGCATCGCCAACGCCGTCGAGTTCGGCTACCCGGTGCTGTGCGCCGTGATCCCGGCGGTCGCGATCGGAGTACTCGGCGGCTGGGCGCTCCTCTCGTTCTGGGGCACCGACGGCATGTTCGTCACCTCGGTACCAGCGTGGACGGCCACCGGCGCAGCCCTCACAACAGTGCTCGCGGCCGTCGGAGGATGGGCCACCGGGTACACCCCGTTCCGAAGAGAAGCACTCGCGGACGAGTAGCCGGGTGTAGACGAACCGGTCCGGGCTTGGCTATGGGTCGCTCCAGGCACACGCCGCGGTCGAGGCAGACCGATCGGCCGAACCATGCGCCGACGTAGACCGAGCGTGTGGAAATCGTTCGTTCTGCGCGCGCCATTTCTGCCCGCGTGAACAAATGTCTGACCGTGACGCACCACTCGGGGTTACTCGCGCGTAGGTGTTAACGAGACGGGTTAGGAATACCGACAGAAAGGAGTGACAGACCGGCTCGAGAAGAAAACCGAGGAAGGAGGAGACATGGATTGAAGTCGCGCCAGGACCGACCGTGATACCCGGGTGCATCGAGTTACGGTCGGTCCGGCCCTCCACTCGTTGCGCTCGTAGCTCCTTCATTTCAGTGGCGGTAGTTTCCGGACGATGTAGCTGTTCATGACGTACCCGACGAGAGCCCGCCGAGCAGGCACCGCGGTCGCTTCGTCGGTCGACCGCACATCGCGGACGAGACTGGGGAGGTTGTTGCCTGTCAGTGCTGAGTGGCGGGGCCGATCTGGCAGGAAGGTCACCTGGTGCAGGAGGTCGGGGTCATCGAGATCCGAGACCCACGCCAGGATCTTCAGTTCCGAGCGGGCGTCGAGAAAGCCTGATGTGCTGGTCACGAAACGGTCCAGGAGGTGGCGCGGAGACTTGGGATCCTTCCTGGCTCCCCAATCAATGCGAGAGATTCCGGCGAAGCCGAGCCCTGCCGTGATCCCTCGCCAATTGCCGCTGCTGACGCCGGCGCTGGCTGCCGCGTTGACCGCGGCCCATCCAAGTCCGAGAGAGATCGCAGCCAAGGCCGCGAAAGCGAAAGCGCATCTTGCGCGCCCGGCCCAGGATTGCCAGTAGTCCCAACTTCGGGGGTCGACGCCGAGAATGACGTTGAGGAGGGTGATCGCGCCAGCGGTGGCTGCTTCACCCAGCATCGGTGCCCCCTTGAGTGCCGCTCTACTTGGTTGTGTTCATGCCTTGTCACCCTAAGGTAATGTTTAGACATATCTCAGTCCACTCTGAGTAACAGGAGACGGCTTGGCCACCCGAAACGGTCCGCTTGCTCAAGCTGCGGTTCGCGCATTGAGCGGAGGTGTCGGGCCGTCGAACGAAGAGTTTCAGGGCCTTCGTTCCGAATTGGCGGCATATGTGCGCGGCGTATGGCCGACTATTCGTGCCGACGTGCTTGAAGACGTTGTGTCAGAAACCCTTGCGCGAACTCTGGCGAATCGCGAGCGCCTCAGCGGGTTAAGTCCGAGTGACGCTCTTGGCTATGTCATGCGAATTGCCCGAAATTTCTATATCGATCAGTTGCGAGCTGAGCGAGAACTGCCTGACCAAGCCACTGTTGAGCGCTCCCAGGAGAACGCCGTGTATGACGACGCCATTTTTCGCCTGATTGAGCGGGACGCGACGAGGGATGAGGTTCATGCCGCGATCGCGGATCTGAGAGCTGCCGGCGACAGGACCGCGGTCTCTGCCGTGCTCAAGTGGATAAGTCGCGCATCCTTGGCTGATGACGAACCGTCTGCTCGTGCGGTTGCAGCTGAGTTGAATGCAGCGCATACGACGGTTGCGAAAGCACTCCAACGATTCCGACGGCAAATTGTTGAGAACCGAGAACTCGGGACCTAGCCGGCGCTCCACGGAGTGCCTGTGGTCCGTAGGACTGAATGGAAGCAGGTTATGCACCGCCTGGTTCCGATTCATGCCCTGAGGGGCCGACACGGGAGACACAATGACAACTATGGATGCCCGAACCTGGTTTAGCAGCAGGGGTGGCCGCAGCCGACTCCCGATCGCTCCGATGGCGGTCGATGCGGCGCTCGTTCTGCTCTTTGACGCCGCGAACGAGGACGGCATCAGGTGGCTCGCGGACTGTGATGGCCTGGATCTGGACGACCTGTCCCTGACATTTCAGCTGCAACCGTTGGGGACGCGGCTCGCGCTCGAGCATGCCGGGGCGATGGAGCACTACGACACCACCGGACCGATGTTCCTGGTTCGCGCGCTCCCGTTTGCATTCGACCTCATTCTCGGGGCGGGCGACCTTGTTGCCCAGGCAGCGGTGAGTGACCAACCAGACGCCATCAGTGCTCTGGTGAGCGACTTCGCAAATTCGCTCTTTCCGCTCAACCAGGTCGAACTGAATTCCTCAAGCGTGCCCCACGCGCTGCCGTCAACCGACCTTGTCGGTGTGCTGCGCGCGCGAGCTGTAGTCCAGGACATCGACCCCGCAACCGAAGAGGGGCGCCTGGAGGTTCTCGGAGAGTCTGGGCGCGAGCTGCATCCCAAGGTCACCGTGCACGTCAAGGTCGATGACGTTCAGGACTTTCCGCACACCGGCGCAGCAGTGGACATCGAGTTCGTAGTCTCAACGCCCACGCGTTCATTCGTAGATCGGGTTCTCAAGCGCAATTCGGACACGGTGCCAGATGACTTGCAGAAGTCCGTGAAGGACGTCGCCGGACTGCTTTTGGTGAGGGTGGAGAACGAGGTTCAAGAGAAGGTGGCTTCGTTTGTTACCTCTGCGGACGCCAATGGAGTAGCCAAGTTGGCGCGGGTCGACGGGCAGGACGTTGGCCTTGGACAGCATTGAGGCCACATCGAGATCGCCGATGCGGCGGAAGTGTGGGAGATAAGTCATGAGAGCAACCATCCATAACGCGTTAGTCGCCGGCCGTGTCGCACCGCCTCCAGGGGCCTTAGTCGCGCCGGCTGACGTCTCGGCGTCCGGGGAAGCGCGCCTCGTAGGCATCCTTTTGCTGGCTATCGGCGTCGGTGCAGCGCTGATCTGGAAAGAGAACAAGCCGGCCTTCAAGGCGGCCGATGGCTTCGTGGTTCTTACGGGCTTCTATATCGCTGCCCAAGCGATCGAACGGCTCCTCGAGCTGATTCCCGCCGGTACTGGCTCCGCGCAAGCGAGGGCGGATCGGGTGGTCATCTTCGCGTCACTCGGGTTCGTTCTCGCTGTAGTGCTGGCGGAATCACTCGGTCTGTACCTTTTGCAGGCCGTCAGTGCCAACCGGGTGAATCCCAATCTCGATGTCATCGTCACCGCTCTAGCAATCGGTGGTGGCACGAAACCGCTCCATGACCTCATTGGCCGCATTCAAAAAGCGTGACCATACGTCACCACCGGCAAAGACAGCCCAAGACCCTTGAGGTCCGTGGCCTTTCAAGATCAAACTTGCTCTTGCTCGGGGCCCTGATCCGTCGAGAGTTGCTCTTGGAGGGGTTGGAGATGCGACTCATAGAGCTCGATCTGCCGCGCCGCCTGAGCCAGGTCAAAATGAAACGCGGCCTCAGCTACGGCGCCCGCATCTGCTTCGAGAGCGCTTGCCGCTCGATACGCACTCGAGAGATCGCCTAAGCCTTTGAGGTGGTTGCTCCCGATGACTGCCCGGCGACAGATCTCGGCCGCCCGCCTCGGCTCGTCGTTCTGCAGCAGGGCGCGAGAGTGCGCCAGCGCGTGCTCGAGAGCTTCGGGCAGGCCTTGCAGCTCGTAGGCATCGACCCAACGTGCTCCCTGCTCGGCGAACCTGAGCGCCGACGCCACCTCCCCGAGCGCGAGGTGGCACCGGGTGAGCAGGGTGCAGACCCGTACTGACAGTCCGTCGCCGGCGACCGTCTCGAAGCGGGCGTCGAGAATCTCGACCGCTTCTGCGGACCGGCCTTCGGCGTGCCGCACCAGTGCCCGGACGTAGGCCGCCTGGTCTCCCAACGATTTGAGGCCGATGGCGTCCGCCTCGATGGCGACCCCGGACGCCAGCGCGAAGGCTTCCGCGTGTGAGCTCTGGATCAATTGCTGTTCCGCCCGCCCCAGGCGTACCCGGAGGTCGCTGTGGGGATCGCCGGCCACATCGGTGAACTCGTTGACGGGCACTCCGAGCTTGCCCGCGATAGCAACCAGCAGATGGCGGCTGGGCCGACGCTGACCGGTCTCTATCCGCGAGATGTAGGCGACCGACGCATGTTCGCCTGCAAGGTCTGCCTGGGTTAGTCCCGCGGTCCTGCGGGCTGCACGAATCCGCCGCCCCAGGACCGCGGCCGCAGGCTCGATGACATCTCGGTGCAGTACCTGTTCAGCCACTGTCCACGCCCCAATGGGGTGCCGGCAGAGCAAGGCAGCACCCGGTTCGGACTAGACCAGACAACCTCTTTGGCAACTTTAGGCAACTCCAACTCAGAACAACCTGACAAGTACGTGTCTAAATGTTACTCGTATGAGTCAACTGCGTCACAAGGACGCAGACGACTAAGGGGCTGTTGAAGATGAACCGAGCCAAGAAGATCGCGGTCGCAGGCGTTGTCGCTCTAGTCGCCGCGTTGGGCGTTGTGAGCGTCGGTGGCGCTGCCACCAGTGGGGCGTTCGCGAACCCCGGCATGTGCTGCTGAACGAACCGCCGTCGTGGTGGGGCGGTCCTCGGGGTGCCGCCCTACCCCGGTCTAGATGCGGTCGGAGCGCGCAGTGGACTGGACGCTAGGAGCGGCTCGTAGGCCGGTTGACGCGGCTGCACGGCGGAACGCATCCATGGCCGCCTCTGTCTCCCCGACCTCGGTGAGAAGGCTGCCTAGCTCGAACCAGAGCTGAGCCGCTTCGCGATCCGCTCCTACTCCGCTCAACGTCAGGATTGCTTCCCGGTAGCACTCCTGTCCTCGGTCGCGATCACCCGACGCGACCGCGATCTGGCCTTGGGCGGCGAGTGCGGCGGCCCGTGCGAGCGGCGCGTCTTTGGGCGCGACTCTCGCGCTTTCGGAGACGAGTTCCAGCGCGCGGTCTGTGTCTCCCAGCAGAAAGTGTGCGCGACCACGAGTCAGGAGAGTTCTTGATGCGTCATTCGTACTCGTGGCTGACCACGCGGCTTCCGTCTCAGCGCGGTCCAGGGCTTCCAACGCACCAGTTGGGTCCGGGGGATCGGCCTTGAGCAGGATGCTTGCGTACTCGCCTCGAAGTCGTGCGAGGTTCCGAGCGTCGTCGCTCGCCTCGAAGATCGCGATGGCCTTCCGGCCAAGTTCGAGGGCGTTGTCCAGGGATCCGGCGCGGGACTCGATGACGCTGGCATTCCAGTAGGCCGATGCTCTGGCGACCGGGGAGTCGTATTTCTCAGCGTCCGCGATCGCCTTCTTGCAGATGCGCATTGCGTGCCCGGGCTCCCCTCGAAGTAGGTACGCGGCTGCAACTGTGATGGAAAGCTGGATGGCTTCGGTCAGGCCGGCGATCTCGAGCCTGTCGATGGTTTCGGATACCTGTTCGCCGACTGAGATGGCTCGCGAGAAGTCACCAGCGTCGCGATAGCAGCGACTCAGCGCAATCAGTAATTTGAGCCACCGCGCATCTGCTGTGGGCTCGGTCGTGAGTTCCTCGAGCACCACGATCGCACCATCTAGATCGCCGAGCGCTTCCAACGCGAACGCCCGCAGCTCTCGAAGCGACCGATGAAACTCAGGGGTGCACTTGGCGCCCGCAGAGACTGCCAGTGCATCGGCGCCAGCCAGAGCAGCCCCGGGGTTACCAGACACAAGTTCGAGTTCGGCTTGATCGAGCGCCACCTGGAACTCGAGCGCCTCGTCCCGAGTCACGCCGAACAGCAGTTCCTCCAGGCTGGACTTCATCCGCCCGGCCATCCGCTCCAAGAGCTGGGCCTCCGGCCTGCGCTGACCGTCCTCGATTCTTGAAATGTATGCCGTGGTGACGTCGTCGCCGGCGACCTGGGCCTGTGTCATCCCGGCTGCAACGCGTGCGTTCTTGATGCGCTGGCCGAGCACTGCCGGATCGATCGACCTGCTCAGCGCCGCCAGTTCCGAATCCATGTGACACATTGTGCCTGACTGTGTCTAGTCTTCTGGGTGGAACGTGGCACATGGAGCTAAGTAGCGCGCTCCACACTGGCCGACCTCGCCGTTCGGGCGCACCTGCCCGGCAGGCGGTTTCGTCATCGCTCCTACCTGGATGCCGCGCTGAGCAACCGGCGGGATACGCGCTGCACGAACACGGAGGATCCGAACACGCTGGCGCCGGTCACCCAAGGGTCACCGGCGCCAGCTGTTGTACATCGAGTCAGCCGCGCTCGACGCTCTTCGGAACTCCGCAGGCGCACTTCAAGAACTTGTCGATCGACAAGCCTCCCTCTTCCAGACGAGCCCGAAGCTTCGGGCTGATAGCGCCGGCCGCGCAGTGGAGGACGCGGCAGAGGTCGCCGTCGTCGCAGCAACCGTTGCGGCCCGGGTCCTTGGATGTCGGATCGGGCTGGTTTCCGCCGCGCCACACCGCGCCGGTAACGACCTGCTGTCGGGTGAACGGCGTACCGCGTGATGTGCTCCCGTCTGCTCCGACAACGAACCGGTAGATGCCGGCGTCGTTGGCAGGGACTGCGGTCTCGTAGATCCCGCTACCGGCGGGGGACAGCGTCACGGTGCTGACCGACCCGTCGGGTGCGGTGAGTTCGGCGCGCACGCTTGCCGAAGTCGGCAGCGGCTCGCCGTACTCGGTGAGCTTGGCCCGCAGGTACAGCGTGGCGCCCGGTTCGTTGCCGGTCTGGGTCAGCGTGCATGCCATTCGCAGATTGGAGAACGAGTGCACCAATGCCGTGTACTTCACGCCGTGGGTGAGTGCCTCGTGGTAGGCCTGCTGGTGCCCGTCGCCGATGGTCGACAGGTACCGCTTGTACAGCTCCCTGTCGACGGTCAGCACCAGGTTCCACGTGCCAGCCTGCGCGTTGACCGAGACCCCGTCCTGCACCGGAAGGGTCATCCGGTAGTAGGAGATCTGCGGCCGGTCGACCTTCTTGACCGTGGGGAACGACCCGACGTTGGCCGCATCGATCACGTCTCCCTGGGGCGTTTCGATGGACACCTTCAGCAGGTGCTGCATCGGCATCAGCACGATTGGGTCGACGGAGATGTCGGCCTCGCTCAGCGTGAAAGGGATCTTCACGACGTCACCCGGTGCGACGTAGCCGTCGGGATCGACGACGACATCCTCGTTGTTGACGCCGGCCTGGATCTGCAGGAAGTACTTCGCCAGCTTGAAGGTGTCGTCATTGGTGAGCTGGTCCGTGAGCAGCACGTACCCGTCGTGGTCGTTGCAGATCGCCTTGAGTGCGGCCGGGTCGAGTTGACTTGCGGTCCCGAGCCCGACTGCAAACACCTGGTTGTCGATGATCGAGGCGACGTCGGCGATGTAGCGAGAGTCGGTCTCCATCCCATCGGTGAACACGACGATCGCGTTCTTGTCGTAGCCGGACGTTGCCGCGATCAGGTCGTGCCCAGCGGCGATTCCATCTCCGATCGCTGTTGAGCCGTTCGGGTTCGCCGCGTAGTTGCTGAGCGCTGCTCGAGCCGACGACCGTGCCGGGTCGAACGGGTCGTCAGGTGCACCGAACGGACCCGCGACAGGATTGAGCAGGTCGTGAGCATCCTGGTCGAAGGTCACCATGCCGACGCCGTTGTGTTCGCGGACGTAGTCCAGGAAGATGCCGGCCGAGAACCGGAGCACCTGCTCTTTGCTCATGGTCCCGACGCCCGAGGGGTCCAGCATGCTGCCGGACTGGTCGAGCACCAGCGCCATCGCGGCAGTCGGTCGCGCGATCGTGTTGGCGGTGATGGTGACCGGGTAGACGTCGCCCGTGGTGGTGCAGGTGACTTCGGCAGTCCCGTGGGCGGTGTCTCCGGCATGAGTGCCGGTGTAGCGGACCCACAGGTAGACCTCCCTCGGGGTGCCGTAGTCGGTGGTCTTCCCGAGCGTGACCGGGCCTGCGTAGTTGTACATGTCGAACGGAGCCACCGGCTGCGCCGACATCTCGAACGTCGTCGCGTGGAAGCTCTTCACGTCGATGCGGATCGCGCGCAACTGGGTTTCACCCTCGGGGACGTCGAGGAAGTTCAACGTCAACTGCTTCGGGGTCAATTCCCATCCTGCCTTGGTGACGGCGTCGAGGGCGTTGATCCGACCGTGCCCCCAGGAGTTGTCGAAATCGCCCGCACCCAGCTTCACCGCTGAATTGCAGACGACGTCACGCACCTGCTCGTTGGTGAGCTGCGGGACCTGGCTCCACACCAGCGAACACAGCCCTGTCACGTGCGGAGTCGCCATCGAGGTTCCGTCCCAGGACACGTAGTCGTGGGCGGTGTCGCCGTTGACGTCGTACGTCGGGAAGGTCGAGAGGATCCCGACGCCCGGGGCAACGACGCTGACTGCCGGACCGACGTTCGAGAAGCTGGCAACAGCGTCACTGCTGTCGGTTGCGCCGACGGCGACCACCCCGGGAAAGTCTGCGGAGTGGATTGCCGGGCTTCGCAAGGCTCCCGCCTCGTTGCCGGTCGCGACGCAGAGCACCATGCCGTGGCTGTTCACGTAGTCGCACGCGTCGTGGAGCGTCTGGTTGTCGCTGAACCAGCCGGCGCTGAGGTTGATGACGGCTTTCAGGTTGTGCGCCACCGCGTAGTCGACGATCTCCTCCACGGCCGACTCGAAGTCCGCCTCGGATCCATTGCCATTGGCGTCGAAGATGCGGCAGATGTAGACCGGCGACGCCCAGTTCATCCCTGCGACACCGGTGGCGTTGTTGGACTCGGCCGCAGCAGTACCTGCGGTGTGAGTCCCGTGGCCGTGGGCGTCCTCGGGGACGGCGTCACCGCTGACGAAATCCGTGCCCAGCGTGATCCGGCCGGTGTCTTCGAGATCGGGGTGCGTGAGTGCACCATTTGCGAAGCTGATGCCGGTGTCGACGTCGGCAACCAGAATGCCGGCAGCACCGGTCTGGTGATCCCAGGCTAGATCGGCCTGGATCTTGGGAAAGCCCCACTGCTCGGTGTAACGGGTGTCGCTTGGCGTGAGGGTCACCGAGGTGACTCGGTCAGGCCCGGCGTATATGACGTCACCCAGGCGTGAGAGCTGCTCCGCCGCCGCCATCACATCGGTGGCGTCCGGGACGGTGAGCACGATGGTGCCTGTCCCTGCGGATGCGCGAAGCACCCGAGCATCCGGGATCGCACGGGCGAGCTCCTCGGCGATCCGGTTGACACGAGCCGGGTCCGGCTTGCGGCGCTCGACCTTGACCTTCGCGATCACTCGCCCGACGCGATATGCGACGTCCTCGCCCTGCCACTGGCCACGGGCGACGTTGAGGTAGTGGTTCTTGGTGCTCTTTCTTGGCATGACGGTCTCCTCTGTCGGTCCTCCCTGGTGGAGAAGAGGTTGGACAAGAGGCGTTGATACGTTGTGTTACCAAATTCGACATCGCACGTGCTGCTGCCAGGTATCGCCACAGCGTGTGATACAGGCCCGTTCTAGAAGGCCCACACATCCGACTTCAGTACGGGTAGCTAGGTTTGAGATCGCATCTGCCCAGGCGAGATGACCAAAATGTTCAAAATGCTTGTCACAAATTGACTCAGTTCTACCGTGATGCGACGCACCGTGCGGGTGCGGCGAAGCCGGAGGTCTGACATGGCTCACGAAGTCTTCAGTTTCCTTTCAGGCGACGATCAGGCCTGGCAAGCCACCGAGCTAGCGGGAGAGCACCGTGGATGATCAACTTCGCAAGCGCATCGGGGTAGTGGTCTCCGTCGCCGTAGTCATTCTGATCGGGATCGGCGGCTTGAGTCCGATCGGTGCGGTTGCGGCGGTCCAGATCTCCGCCGCGGATGATCCCACTCCCGCCGCCGACCTCCCGCCAGATCAGGGAGCCGCGTTGGCGCAGGCTGAGCAGAGCGGGAAGCCGGTTGTAGTTGACGCATTGACCACGGAGACGACCCAGGTCACGGCGCAGCCGGACGGGCTCATGCACGCCGATATCTCGTCTCGGCCGGAGCGACACCAAGTGGACGGGCAATGGATCAATCTCGACCCCACCCTTGAGTTTGCGGGCGACGCCGTGATCAGCCGTCAGGGATTGGGAGACCTGCGCCTTTCCGCGGGCGGGCCGACCGGAACACGGTTGGCTAGTTACGTGGTCGCAGGCTATGCATTCTCGATCTATTCACCGGTCATGCTTCCGCGACCAGTGCTCTCGGGGACCATAGCGACTTACGCCGACGTTCTTCCGGGCGTTGACATCGTAGTGCAAGCTACGGGCTCGTCGTTCTCATACAACTGGGTCATCAAGAATTCCGATGCCGCCCAGAACCCCGAACTTCGTCGCATCGCTATGCGCGTTGATGCTCCAGGGCTTACGCCGCGCGCAGACCGTGGTGGAGTCTCCTACGTCAGCGCCGACGGGGTCAGTCAGCTCTGGTCCCCGGCGCCTTTGATGTGGGACAGCGCTAGCGTTTCAGGCGACAATCCTGCAAACGCTTCCGATGGCGAACAGGTGCAGAGTTCCGTTGCCGCAGTCGATGGCGGCCCATCGATGATCGACAACGCCACGTCTCTTGACGTCGCTACCACGCCTAGCGCCGTCACGATCGCTCCCGATCCCGCGATCCTGGACAGCCCGAGCACGGTTTACCCGGTTGTTATCGACCCAACAACCACGGTGCCGCGGGCGGTTCAGGGTTGGACGGCTGTTTGGAGCAATCTCCCCACAACTGGACTTGACCCGGTCTGGTGGACACGGTTTTTCAGGCGATTGCCTGTTGTTCGAACTCTGCGGGTGAACGGTATCCGAGCCGCTGCTTGATGCGGGTGGTGTTGTAGAACCCCTCGACGTAGTCGAAGATCGCCGAGCGCAGCAGGTCCAGGCTTCGCCAGGTCTGCTGGCCGTGGATCCAGGCCAGTTCGCGCTTCACCGACCAGGTGGACTCGACCGCGGCGTTGTCATACGCGTCACCGGTGGACCCGAAGGATGCCGCGATTCCGAGCCGCTCGAGTTGCTGCCCGAACGCGAGGGATGTGTAGGCCGCACCGCGGTCGGCGTGATGCACGACGCGTTGGTCGGGCCGTCGGCGTTCGAACGCCATCACGAGCGCGTCGATCACCAGATCAGCGTCCGGGGTAGTGCCCACCGACCAGCCGATCACACGGCGGGAGTAGAGATCGATGACGCCGGCGAAATGGAGCCAGCCTTCCTCGGTGCGGAACTGGGTGACATCGGCCGCCCAGAGCTGGTCACGACGTGCGGGATTGAAGTCGCGTTCGACGAGGTCCGGTGCCCAGGCGGTGTTCGGCTTCCCGGTGCGCCACTTGCGGCGCGAATGCGCGCCGACGAGGCTTTGTTCGCGCATCAGACGCGCGACCCGCTTCCTTGCGGTGCGGTGCCCGAGGCGTCCGAGTTCAGCATGTACCCGTGGCGCGCCGTAGGTGCGCCGGGAACGGCTGTGAACCTCGACCACCACGGCTGACAACTCCACGTCACGCTGGGCGTGTGCCGAGGGGCCGCGGTCGCGCCACGCGTAGTAGCCAGACCGGCTGACGCCCAGAACTTCACACAGCCGCTTGACCCCGTACGACTCCTCGTTTTCGGAGACGAACCGGTAGCGGCTCACCGGGTCGTCTCCTTGGCGAAATAGGCGGCTGCCTTGCGGAGGATCTCGCGTTCGACCTTCAGGTCGGCGACCTCCTTGCGCAACCGCCGCAGCTCGAGCCGCTCGTGCTCGCCCAGTGCGCCGGGCAGGGCGTCGAGGGTCTGCTGCTCGCGGCCCTTGCGGACCCACGCCCCGAGGGTCTTGTAGTTGATCCCGAGATCGCGGGCGACCTCGGCCATCGGCTTGTCAGTGGTCAGGACCAGGCGGACAGCCTCGGTCTGAAACTCCTGCGGGTACTTCGACGGACGGCCCATAACGGACTCCCTTCGTGAGCCTGCGGCTCACAATCAGGTGTCCATCAGATCGGGTCAAGTCCAATTCAGCTCGCCGCTGGGTTGGTGACCAGGAATCCGATCTGCGAGGGGTCCACCCCGTCGCCCGAAACGCCCAGCCAGTAGTCAGAACCCGTGCCCTGGCCGCAATAGTTCCCGTTGCCGTCGAAGGTCACCGTCACCGTCAGCGCGGTCGATTTCCCAGTCGCCAACACGGGGGTCTTGTAGGTGCCACCGAGCACTGCCGCCGTCACGTCGGCTGTACCGGCCTTGACCGAGATCGGGAAGTCGACCGCGCAGGCCGACTCGTCGGTCAGCCGGTAAGAGATCTGGGTTGCCGCGGCGCTGTCGTTCTCCAGCTTCACGGTGTAGACCGACTTTGCTCCCGCCGCAGCGCTCGGGTCGGTGACGTAGGTGGTGCCGCCGGCAACGACGACCGGCTT
>JACXTT010003213.1_pt1 | contig 25423 bp, 19 predicted proteins | sample 9270951 | NCBI WGS metagenome assembly JACXTT01 (sample SAMN15532306, study PRJNA645909) | rock metagenome | isolation source: weathered quartz diorite | place: Puerto Rico | collected 2017-06-21
ACAAGCAAAGGAAAAAATCGTTTCCAGCTCAACCGACCTTGACAGCAGAACACGCATTCACCGGAAGAACCAGAATTTTCTGAGGTTCGCAAAGACTGAGCTTTCAAGACTCTAGTGCGAGCGCCGAAATTTCGGCGCTATGTTCTCTGATTCAGTCCTGGCATTTTTTCGTGCTTTCGTACTTTCGTGGCTTTCGTGATTCTCTTCTGTATTTGGGCGGCTCGGCCGCGCTATGCCTCTGTGGTTAGGTTCCTTGGTTGCTGCCGATGGTGTTCAGCTGAAGTTAATTTTGGACACGTACTTAGCGTGGAACGGGCACTACGCAGGTCTTCGCTGCTCCAGGAACAATGCGATCACGCCGAACGCGATCCAGCCAACGATACCGACCCCGAAGAACACAACGCTCATGGGCGTGTCGGCGAAAATTGACGGATCCGAAGGTGGGCGGGGTGGAGCGAACAATTGACCATCTTCGTTAAACGGGTCATCGACCTGCTGTGCTCTGGCTTGCGGCGCGGCGGGCCAAGGCCGCTCGTGCGCTGCCAAGAAAGCGGTGGCGAAGAAGTCGGGCCGATTCATGCCCCAGCCGAAAGGAAGTGTCGGGCCGAAGGGATTTCTGTCGGGCACGGGGTCGTCATTTCCCAGCTTGGCCATGGCGATGCAGTCGAGTCGGCCCTTCACATCGACATGGGGCCCGCGGAAAAAGGCGCCGGGACGGTCATCGGGGGCGCTCGTCCAAGATAGAGGTGTCGGCATCGCTTCCGGCCAAAGCTGGCCGGCCTTGATCGTCGGCACGCTGAAAAGGAACAAGGCAAACATGAGGAGCTTTGGCATGGTGGAACCTTGGTGTACCCATCAAATCGCCTAGCCGACTGCACCGGCTTGAATGAAAAGCCGACCGGCAGGCCATCCCATTATATCCTTGACGATGCCGTATCGATTGTGCCGAGCCGTTGCGGCGATTCTCTTCGGGTTCGCCAACCCATGCGCAGCCGGCGACTCAGAAAATTGCAAGGTCGGTTGCGTATTTCCACCATCGGCCGGGGTGGATTCGTTGCGCGGAGGGGGTGTCCTTGAGTGAATGAAACAAATCGACGTAACCGATTGAGCCTCAAGACGTTCTCCGTCGAGAATTCGTTGCACGCCAACAGTTGCCGGTGTCAAGGCGCACGCCGCACTCCGCGTAACCCGAGATTTCGGAAAAATCCGCACATTTTTTCCCAACCCCTCAAATTGTGACCTACGCTTGGCCTAGATGGGGCGAATCTCTCGAGTCCCGGATCGGATTCTATTTGCCGCCAAAAGGGGACCAGGCAATGCAAGTACGAAACCTGAAGGCCGGTCAACGCCGCGGCAGCGCCGCCGTGGAACTGGCGGTCTGTTTGCCATTCTTGCTCGTGGTCATCACCGGCATCTGGGAAGTCGGCCGTATGGTCCAGGTACAGCAACTCGTCGCCAACGCGGCCCGCGAAGGAGGGCGACAGGCCGCGGCGGGGCAGGTGTCGGCCACGACCGTGCGCCAATCGGCGGTCAATTACCTCAACATGAACGGCCTGACCAACGTTGATCTCACGATGGTCACCTTGACGAACATTACCAGTGCAACTCGGAACGACCCAACCACGTGCAACCAGCTCGACGAATTCCGCTTGACCGTGACAGTCCCTTACAGCGCCATTCGCTACTCCACAATCGCGCAGATCACGCCGACTTCCAGCATTACAGCTTCCGCCGACTGGTACTCGATGCGCGACTCCGCGATCACGGTGAGCAGTACGATTCCGCCGAATTAGAAGTCAGAAGTCAGGAGTCAGAAGAGGAGAGCTTTATCATGTTGCTTGCGAAGAATTCGAATCAGAAGCGTGCGGGGGCGACGGCAGTGGAACTGGCCGCCGTCATTGTCGTATTCACGATGCTGCTCTTCGGCATTCTGGAATACTGCATGATCATCTATTCCCAGAACATCGTCGAAAACGCGGCCCGCGAAGGCGCGCGGTATGCCGTTGTCAACGTGACCGACACGACCATGATCGGCGACACGAAAGCCTATGTGAAAAGCTTGATGGCGAACCTCGACACGAAGGAAGCGCCGTACAACTGCGACATTTATCTGGCGGACGCCAACGGCAACAACATCGGCGACGCGACGACGGCCCAGTTCGGGCAATATGTGTGCGTGGACGTCTCGGTGACCTATGTGCCGATGACGCCCGGTTTGCTTTTTTTGAAGACGTTCACCTTGCGGTCCAAGAGCAGCATGATCAGCGAAGCGAATTAAATTCTTGTGGTGCGGGCGGCTCGCCTGCACCGCTTTGACAAAACAAAATCGGTGCAGGCGAGCCGCCTGCACCATGGCATTGCAACGGAGCAGAGACATGCGTATCACCCAAACATCCGTAAAGCGGCGTGGGGCGATCATTCCGCTGGTGGCGATCTGCCTGGTGGCGATCCTCGGCATGGTGGCGCTGGCCATCGACATCGGCATGGTGGCGGTGGCCAAGACGCAGGCGCAGAACGCCGCCGACATCGCCGCCATGGCCGGCGTGCGCACTTTCAACGGCCAAACCGGCTATAACCTAACCAACGCCTCGGTCAACGCCGTCACCGCCGCCGTCGCCAACAAGATTTTCAATGCCAACATCACTGGCAATCCGGCCAGCATCGCCAACCCGAGCACCGACGTCTACACCTCGGGCCAGGTCACCGTTGAGTGCGGCGGCTATTACTACATCTACAACGACGCCAGTCCCTCCACCGAAGGTTTCCAGATTGTGATTCCGGGCAAGAGCGGGACGGAACCGTACACCGCCGTCCGCGCCACCGTCAACTCCACCAGCCCGATCTTCTTCGGCGCCGTCTTCGGCGCCAGCCCGTTCAACATCAAGGCGCACGCTATCGCCGCCCATCGGCCGCGCGACGTCGTCATCATCATGGACCTGTCGGGCTCCATGCGTTTCCAGAGCTGCCCGGCCGGGTACTACACCGGCGGCTACATATACCCGAACTGGGGACCACGCAACAAATCGCTCAATCCCGATCCCAACTATCCGCAGTTCGGGCATTACTCCGACACTGCCACCGCCGCCCTGTATGGCAACACGACTTATTCAACCGGGGCCGAAAACGTCGATCCGTGGAACGGCGTCACCACCAGCAACTCCGGACCACCGATCTGCGCCGATTTCATGTCGAGCGGCTCGACGCTCGCCTTCAGCACCACGCCGACCTCCCAGGCGATCACCCCCGGCGGCGACAACTATCTCAAGACCGGCGGCGTCTACATCAAGACCGTCAGCGAGTATTACGGCGGCTCTCCGACCCTCAAGCAGGCGTCGGCCTGGGAACGCGGCACCGATGTGACGACCGGAAATACCCCGGACAGCACCAAGGCGGGATACACGCCCACCGGCACAACCTTCAACCGCTACACCGAGGGGCCCACCTACTGGGGCAAGACCTTCTTCATCTGGCCCCCCGACCCGCGCGGCTCCGATCTCGACCCCGGCAACTCCGCCAACCATGCCGACAACGGCGCCAAGGACTGGCGGCAACGCTTCTTCTTCAAGGAAAACACCAGCACCGGCACTCTCTACTGGCTTGACCACAATTGCATCATCTTCAACCCCTCGGGCACCCCCTGCACCACCGACGCCGGCACCTCCAACTACATCAAGAAAGCCCCCAATACTTCCACTACCGTCACCGAGAACGGCGTCCCCGTCACCTATCGCTACCGCATCAACTACGCCGCCGTCTTCCAGTGGCTGCGCAACAGCGCCCCGACGCATTTCCCCAGCACCATGACCAGCGGCCGCATCAAGTTCTACGCCAGCATTCCTAATCCGACCGGCGACGCCAACTTCAACACGCGTTTTTGGACCCAGAGCCCGATGACCGATCTCAGCGAGCGCTTCTGGAAGGACTACGTCGATTTCATGCTCGGCTTCGTCGAGAGCGGCGCCAACACCTACACGAACAACGACGGCAGCAACCCCTGGACCGCCTACATCGGCAACGGCGACTTCTACCAATGGGGGACGATGCAAGTCACCCAGAAGCCCGATTGCGTCTACACCGCCACCATCAACAACTCGGGAGGCTATGCGGCAGCCTATAACGGCACGCTCACCTTCAGTAACGTGAAGAACCTCGCAGGGTCTACCGTGGATCTGCCTGGCCCGCAACCGATCACGGGGGCTACGGCTAACACGCCGGTCAAGATCACGTCAACCGGACACGGGCTCGTGACCGGAAATATCATCAACATCCAAGGCATCGGCGGCACCATCGGCCTGACTGCCAACAACTTCGCCGCCAAGCCCACTTGGACCGTCACCAACATTGATGCCAACACGTTCAGCCTCCAAGGCTCCGTGGGCGTCGGAACTTATACGGCAAACACCGGTTCGTGGGTTCCCGCCATCACCGCAGCGTCCAATGCCTCGCCCATTCGGATCACCACCGGCGCTCCGCACCTCATGACCGGCACCGGCACGATGACCGTCAATATCACTGGCGTGACAGGCAACACCGCGGCCAACGGGAAATGGCTGATCAACGTTATCGACTCGACCCATTTTGATCTGGTCGGCTCGACCGGCAATGGAGCCTTCACCACCAACCCCAACCAATGGTGGGAGCCCGTTTTCTATGTCCGCTTTGGCTATGGCTCGACTTCCTACGAATTGAATCCAATCCTCACGAGTTCAGGAACCTTGACCGCCACCGCCGACATCGCCCTGACCACCGCGGTCGCGAACTCGTCCGCCGTGAAAATCTACACCGCCGTGCCCAGGTACATGGATTACGCCGACAACCCTTATCGCCCGCGCCATCAAATGTGGTTCGGTCCGCAGACCTTCATCGACTGGCTCGGCAACTACAGCGCCTACAACCTGCGCTGGCCGGGTAACGTCCATGAGGCCCAGGCCTGGGCCTGCAAGATCGGCATCTCCGCGGCCATCGATGACATCAAGAACAACCACCCCAACGATTTCGTCGGCATGACATTCTTCAACTCGCCCAGTTACAGCACCTCGGGGGGCGGGCAGAACAACATGGCCGTCGTTCCCTTGGGCCGCAATTATCAGAACCTCAAGGATTCGTTGTGGTTCCCGCCATCCACGGTGGTCGGCGTCGCCACCACCATCACCCCGTATGATGCCGACTTCGCCAACGTGCCGCGTGCCCAGGGGGCCACCGCCCCGGGCATGGGCTTCATGCTCGCCTACAACTTGATGAGTTCAAGCACCACCAACTTGCGCACCTTTGCGACCCCCAGTTCCACCTATCGCGGCTACGTCGGCGGCCTCGGCCGCAAGGGGGCCACCAAGCTCGTCATCTTCGAAACCGACGGCGCTCCCAACACCTATGCCTACAAGGCAATCGTCAGCTCGGGGGCCGATTCCTACTATCCCATTCGCATCAAGGATCCCAACAACATCGGCAACAGCCTGAATGAATTCCCCAGCTGGGGCACTTACGCGGACGCCGATGTCTTCACCGTCGTCAAGCAGATTGCCGCCCTGAACACGGCCGCAACTCCCGGCTATTCCACCTCGCGCAACCCCGCTCAGGTCTACTCGCTCGGCTACGGGACTCTGTTCGACCCCAACAACACGTCGAATCCCTCCGCTCAGAGCGACGCCTTTGATTTCTTGCAAACCGTTCCGTATTATGGTAACGTTAATACAGTAGGGGGAACCAGCGGGACCAACTTCCCCGATTGGCAGCGCATTTACGGCGACAACGCCACCAGGCAAACCCGCTTGCAGTCGGCCTTCACCAAGATCATGCAGGCTGGCGTGCAAGTCTCACTGATCGAATAGCGATGCAAAAACAGCCGATCGTCCAGTTCATGGAGGTGGTCAAGGATTATCCCCGAGGTGCTCTCGGCCTTGACCGCCTCCGTGCTGTTGACGGCGTCTCCTTCCAGATCGACGCCGGCGAAGTCTTCGGCCTGCTCGGCCCCAACCGCGCCGGCAAAACCACCCTCGTCAAGCTGCTGCTCGCCCTCTGCCTCCCCACCGCCGGCAAGGTCCTGCGCTTCGGACAACCCAGCGACCAGCGCCACACCCTCAAGCAAGTCGGCTATGTCCACGAAAACCAGGCGTTTCCACGCTATCTCACCGCCCGCGCCCTGCTTGAGTTCTACGGCGCTCTCGGCCTGCTTACCGAGCAAGTTGTCAAGGCGCGTGTGCCCCAATTGCTGGAGCGCGTCGGCCTTGCCGATCGAGCCGACGAGCCGATATCACGCTTCAGCAAGGGGATGATCCAGCGTCTCGGCATAGCTCAGGCGCTTCTGAGCGAGCCGGACTTGCTCGTCTTCGATGAGCCGAGCGAAGGGCTCGATTTGCTCGGCCGCCAGCTGGTGCGTGACCTGGTGAAGGAACAAAAACAGCGAGGAAAAACCGTGCTGTTCGTATCGCATGTACTGGCGGAGGTGGAGCAGTTCTGCGATCGCATCGGCGTTATCGTTGCCGGCAAACTGGCGTTTCTCGGCACGCTTGCGGATTTGCTGAAGGACCCGAAGACAGGTACGCCGCGCAGCCTGGAAGCAGCGCTCCAAGACTATTACTCCAAGCCAGCAGGCGAGCAAAGCGAGCCTGCGGGGTCGAGGCCCTGATATGGACGCCCCCGCCGTATTTTACGCTCTGCGCTGGCTGATCCACGACACCTTTCGGCAAACGCTGACAAGCCGGGTGTTCTGGATTCTGCTTGGCCTCAGCGCGATCTGCATCGTCTTCTGCTTTGGCATCAGCGTCGAAGGCGGCGCGCTGCTAGACAATCGCGAGATCATCACGGCCAAGGGAGTGCCGATTGCCGAGGCGAAGACGCCCCCCGGTCGGGTGTCGCTCTTGTTCGGGATGTTTCAGTACGGTTTCACGCGCAAGGCGTCGGAGGAAGTGGAGTTCTTGTTAAGCATCTTCGCTTCGTGGATCGCGGGGACGGTCGGCATCCTGCTAGCGCTGGTGTGGACGAGCGGCTTCGTGCCGGAATCGCTGCACCCGAGCGCCGCCTCCGTCCTGCTCGCCAAGCCCGCGCCGCGCTGGCTGCTCCTGGCCGGCAAATTTCTTGGCGTCGTCTGCTTCATTGCCGTTCATGCGGCAATCTTTTTCATCGGCACCTGGCTGGCAATCGGCCTGCGCACCGGCCATTGGCCCGCCGCCTATCTGATGGGCATTCCGCTCATGATCTTTCATTTCGCGGTGATCTTCTCGTTCTCGGTCATGCTCGCGGTTCTCTTCCGCAGCACGATGGCGTGCGTGGTCGGCACCGTCCTGTTCTGGATCGTCTGCTACGCCGTCAATTACGGCCGACACTTCGCAGTAGTCTACGCCGACCTGAATCCCGGCGCCCAGGCATTGCCGGGCTTTACCGTGTTTCTGTCGGAGTTGGGCTACTGGTTGCTGCCGAAACCGGCTGACTTCACGATCTTGCTGGAACAATCGCTGAACCTCGGGACCGCCAAGATCACGCTGGCCGCCCAGGAGCCTTTCGCGGCCATGCTGGCGAAGAATCTGTTTCATCCAATCGCGGTAATCCTTACGTCGTGCATCTTCCCCGCCTTCGCGCTCTGGGCGTCGGCGTCGCAGCTGTCGAAGACCGATTACTGATCGGCGTCCGCATCGCAAGGCCGGAAGCGTGAGCGAAGGATGGCGTTTCCTTCGCTCACCCTTCAGGCGCCGACATCGGAAAAACCCCCATCGCGTTATAGCCGCAATCGACGTACACCACGTGCCCGGTGATGGCGGAGGCGAGCGGACTGCACAGGAAGGCGGCGGTGGTGCCGACTTCGTCTGCCGTGATGCCACGCGGCAACGGCGAGCCGGCGGCGGAGTGGGAAATCATCTTGTCGATCGGCCCGATCGCGGTGGCTGCCCGCGATGCATAGGGACCCGCCGAGATGATGTTCACGCGAATGTTCTTCGAGCCAAGGTTAAATGCGAGTTGCTTGGCGTCGATCTGCAAGGCCGCCTTCGCGGTGGACATGCCGCCGCCGTAGTGCGGCACCACGCGATCGCCGCCGATGTAGCTCAGCGCGACGGCCGCGGCGCCTTCGGGGCGGTTTTCCATCATCGGCTGAAACGCCTTGAGCAACGCGGTGTATGAAAACGCGCTAATGCTGAGAGCGGTCAAATACCCCTTGCGGCTCGTGTCGATCGCCTTCTGCGTGATTTCCGGACTGAACGCGATGCTGTGCACGAGGATATCGACCGCCTGATGATCGGCGGCGACCGCCTTGACCAGCCCCTGGATACTGTAGTCGCCGTGCTTCGCGTAGCGTTTGTCGTTGAGTGTTTTCTCATCGACGTCGGCCATCGTATCGAAAGCGACATCGCACGGGATGACCTTCTCGACCTTCAATTCGCCGGCGCCGAAGGGGAGCATGCGTGAATCCTTGTCGAGGTCGCGTTCAAGGATATTCGCGACGACATTGACGAGCCGCGGATGGGTCGCGAAGATCAGGCGCGCGCCGGCGGCATTGAGCGCCTTGGCGATATGCCAGGCGAAACCGCGGTCATCGCCGACGCCGCCGATGACGGCCAATTTGCCTTTGAGATCGAGTGGAATCATGAAAGCCTCGGTTTGGTTTCTCGAATCATTCTCATCGATTGGTCTACCAAATGCGGAAAAATCGGGCAAGAGAAGCCGGGCGATTCTTGCGTTTTGCCGTCCGCATGACTAAGGTGATGTTACGGAAATGCGCAGCGACTTCCCGTTTGCCGAATCGGTGAGACCCATGAAACACCTCGCGACCTTGGCCCTGTGCTTGACCTGGACCGCATTCGCTCATGCCGGCGGCACGCTCAAGGACGCGCGAAAGTTGTGGCTCGAAGGCTACTACGCCGAGGCACGCGAGGCCTACGAGGTGCTCGCCAAGGAAAACAAGACGCGCCACACTGCCACGCTCGGCCTGAGCCGCGCCTGGGAAAGCCAGGGAGAATATGACCAGGCCGAGAAAGTCATCGAAGCGCTGCTCAAGGACATGCCCAAGGACGCCGACCTGCTCGCCCGCCACGCCGAGCTTCACTACCTGCGCGGCCGGTTCGAGGACGCCGAGAAATCCGCCACCGCGGCGCTAGCGGCGAACAAGGATCACTTCAGCGCCCACTGGGTGCTCGGTGAAGTTCACCGCGACCGCGGCGACATGGACAAGGCCGACGAGCAGTTCCTCTGGTTCGTCCGCGCCTCCAATCGACTCAACATCACCGATGCGGACGACCTGCGCCTCACTGGCCTCGCCGGCCTGGAGCGAGCACGCTACCACCATCTCACCGATCAGTTCCAGACGGTGATCAATGATTACTTCAATACGGCGGTCAAAGCCGACAAACTCTATTGGCTCGCGGAATATGAAGCGGGCCGCGTTTTCATGGAGAAGCACGCCAAGCCGGAAGCATACCGGGCCTTCGTGCGGGCGATGACGATCAATCCGCGCGCAGCCGAGGTGCTGGTCGCGCGTGGCCAGATGTCGGCCGCCAACTTTGAGTTTGGCGAAACGGAGCTGCGCGCCGATCAGGCGCTGAAGATCAACCCGCGCTATGTCCCGGCGCTCTGCTTGAAGGCCGACGTCCACTGGTTCAGCGGTGAGATCGAGGCGACCCTGAAGGCGTTGGCGCGGGCGCGCGCAGTCAACCCGCGCGACGAGGCGATGCTGGCCCGCACCGCCGCCTGTTTTTTCGCTCAGCAAAAGAACGACGACTTCCAGGCGACCATCAAGGAAGCCGTCAAGAACAACCCGAAGTGCTACACGTTCTACACCGACCTGGCGAGCCTGCTCGATCAGCGCAAGTTCCACGTCGAGGCGGAGAAATACTACAGTCTCGCCATCGCCCTGCAGCCGAAGTTCGCGGAAGCGCAGACCGGGCTTGGCATGCTCTACATGCGCATGGCCAAGGAAGCCGAGGCCAAGCGGGTCTTCGATGACGCCGCGAAGGCCGACCCATTCAACGTGCGCGTCTTCAACTCGATGCGGGTCCTCGAACATCTCGACAAATACGAGAGCCTCGAGACCAAGCATTTTATTCTCCGTTTCGACAAGAAAAACGATCGCGTGCTAGCGAACTTCATGGCGGTTTATCTCGAAGACATCTACAAGGACCTGGCGGCCCAGTTCGACTACGCTCCCGCGGGGCCGTTCCAGATCCAGATATTCATGAAGCACGAGATGTTCAGCGGCCGCGTCGTCGCCGTGCCGGACTTGCACACCATCGGCGCCTGCACCGGACCGCTGGTGGCCATGGTGTCGCCGCGCGATACATCCAAGACGACCAAGCTGTTCAACTGGAACCGCGTGATCCGGCACGAGCTGGTCCATGTCTTCAATCTCGAACAGACGAAGGGCAAGGTGCCGCACTGGTTCACCGAAGGCCTGGCGGTCCGCTACGAAGGCCCGAACATTCCGCCGAGCTGGCATGCCCTGCTCGCCGACAAGTACAACGCCGATGACCTCCTGAATCTCGACAACATCCTGCTCGGCTTCATCCGGCCGCGCTCGCCCTTGCAATGGCAACAAGCGTATTTGCAGAGCTTGCTCTATGTGGAGTACCTTACCAAAACGCACGGGGAAAAATCGATCGGCAAGATGCTGTCGGCGTTTCAAGAGGGACTCGACACTGGCCCTGCCCTCGAAAAAGCCTGCACCGTCAAAAAGGACGCCTTCGAGAAAGGCTACCGCGCTTTCCTCGGCGAGAAAGTCAAGAACATCCCCGCCCGCCCCGCTCAGAAAGAGATGACGCTCAAGCAACTGCGCAATGCCCATGCGAAAAACCCCGACGACGCTGACCTGGCCGCCCAGCTCGCGGAGAAGAGCTTCTTCATCGGCAAGAAGAAGGACGCCAAGGATCTCGCCGAAAAGGTGTTGCGCAACATGCCGCGTCATCCGACGGCAGCCTACGTCAAGGCGCTCACGTTGATCGACGAGAAACGGTTCGAGGATGCCTATTCGCTGCTCGATTCGGTCGTCACCGATGAACTGAAGGAGACGAAGCCGCTCGAGCTCCTCGCCAAGTTGCAGCTCGAAGCCAAGAAGGAAGCCCAGGCTGTCCGCACCTGCGAACGCGCTCGCAAGATCGATCCGCATGACCCGACCTGGATCGTGAAGCTCGGCAAGCTCTACGTGAAGACGGGGCAGAAGGACAAGCTGCTGGAAATCTTCGAGGAAGTCGCGCGCGTCGATCCGGACGACCTGTCGCCGCGCAAGACGCTGGCGAAGCACTACCTCGAACTCGGCAAGCACGCCGAGGCAGAGCGCTACGCCCGCATGGGGCTGGAGATCGACGTGCTCGATGCCGAATGCCAGCGGATCATCTTGGAGGCGCTTGCGGGGCTCAACCGACAAGACGAGGCGGATCGGTTGAAGAAGATCTTTGGACAGTGATGAAAGATTTGCGCCGGCAAGCCCTGAGATGAGGTACTCCGAATCCCAGGGGTTCGGAGTGCTTACCCCTGGGCGTTCACATGACCCTCCCCGAACTGCAAGCCCTGATCCGCGAAACCTACGGCGCCAAGGACGCCAGCCGCGGCGTCGAGGGGACGTTCATGTGGTTCATGCAAGAAGTCGGCGAGCTGGCGACGGCCTTGCGCAACGGCTCGGCACGGGAGAAGACGCTCGAATTCGCCGACGTGCTCGCCTGGCTGGCGACGCTGGCGAACATCAGTGGCGTCGATCTCGATCAGGCCATCGCCGCCAAGTACGGCGCCGGCTGCCCCGGCTGTGGCAAAAGTCCGTGCGCGTGCGCGCGGGCGGAGAAACCGTAGGGATGAGCTGCCAGCTTGTCCCAGAATAGCCCGTCGACGGAAGGGACAAGCTGGCAGTTTGTCCCTACGAGAAATCGGATGCCTATGCGCTCCTTCGTTATCGCCCTGATCTTTCTTTGCTCTCCCACGCTCGCGCTGGCGCAAGGCGACAAGAAGCCGCCCGAGATCAAGAAGGTTCAGGTCGGCTTCCAGATCTTCCAGAACGAGGAGCAAAGCGCCTACAAGGTCGGCCTGTGGACCCCGGTCAACGTCGAGCTTTTCGGCGGCAGCGACGGCATCGATATTCGCGGCGGCGAAATTCCCTATCTCGACATCGAAGCCGTTGATAGCGAGGACGTCGGCACCCGCATCCGCGTCCCCGTCAACGTCAATCCTCTGCAAACACAAACCGTCATCGGCTACGTCAAGTCGGGCCGCAAGGGGGGCGCCAACGAAATTCGCGTCAACCTGCGCGCCGGCGGCCGCGATCACACCCCGCTCGTCAACGAGCAGAGCTGGCCTCTCGACATCGACGCTCATCTCTACCTCACTCTCGGCGCCAAGCTGGTTGACGTGCAGCGCGCGGCCTGCGGCCTCGATAGGAAGGCCGACGACAAGGACAACGACGACTTGCGCTTCGATCCGAACGGTTTTCGCCAGGTTGTCTACCAGAACCGCATCGATCGCTTGCCGGAATCGTGGTTTGGCTACAACGGCGTCGATCTGATCATCCTGGCGACGAGCAACGACAAGTTCCTGAGTGGCCTGGGCAAAAGCCCGAAACGGCTGAGCGCCCTGGCCCAGTGGGTTCGCCGCGGCGGACGCTTGGTCGTGCCGATCATGCACGAGAATCAACCCCTGGTGGCGGCGCTGCTCAAGGCGCCGGCCGCGTGGGATCCGCCGATTCCGGTCGTGCCGCCCGCCAACGGGCAAGGCGTGCCGCTCAAGAGCGTGAATGTCGCCCAGTGGGGCGCGGTGCAGGATCATCCCTTCGAACGAGACGATCCGCGCACGCAAAAGGTCACGGTCGCCCTGCTCGATCCCGGCAAGGTCGCGCCGGGCGACTGGACCGTCCTGGCCGAAAGCTCCCCCGAAACCGGCAGCCGGCCGCTCATCGCCCAGGTCCGCTATGGATTGGGACAAATCACTTATATGGCGTTTTCTTTCGAGGACCCCCATTTTGTCGCTTGGGCGGGCAAGGACCGCTTCCTCCAGACGGCGCTCAACAAACTTGCCCCACGGTCGGCCGGCAACCTTCGTGACGTCGAGCGCTTCGGCGGCCGACAGAACGATCCCAACGACCTCTCGACCGAGTTGCTCGGCATGCTCGACAACTTCGACGTCAAGGTCATCCCGTTCGGCTACGTGGCCCTGTTCATCGTTCTCTACATCCTCGTGGTCGGTCCGCTCGATTTCATTCTGCTCAAATATGTTCTCAAACGTCTCGAATGGACCTGGATCACGTTTCCCGCCGTCGTCCTGGCCGTCAGCGTCATTGCCTACTTCGCCGCCTTCGCTCTCAAGGGACGCGATCTGAAGATCAACAAGGTCGATATCGTCGATTTCGACCTGCGCACGACCGCGGATGCCAAGAACGTCCATGCTTACGGCCACAGCTTCTTCACGATTCTCAGTCCGCGGATCCAGAACTACACGATCGGTCTGGAACCGAACCCAGCGTTCTGGGGCGACGCGGCCCGGAAGGTAAAGCACAACGGCGCCGAAATGGACGAAGTCCTCAGCGTCGATCTGCTGAGCTGGATGGGCCGCCCCAGCGGCGGTCCGCACGACATGGGGCGCTCCGGCTCCGCGGGATTCTTCAAGAAGCCGTATGCCTTCCGCGCGGATGCCGCGGCCGTCGAGGGAGTGCCGATCCCGGTCTGGACGACCAAGGCGTTTTCCGCGTCGTGGGAGCAGACGCTGACGGCGCCGCCGTTCGTCGCCGATCTTGTCTATCACACCAGGGAAGTCCAGGGCAAGGACCTGCGCCTCGCTGGCAAGCTCGAGAATCATCTTGCCGTCGATCTGGTCGATGCCGCCCTGATCTACGACGATCACGTCTATCCGGTCCCCGGCGGCCTCAAGAGCGTCAAGAACGGCGCCAGGCCCCAGCCGCTGGCGCTCACCCGGCCTGAGGCAAAGGACATGCACAACTGGGTCAACCCCGGCGCCGCCGATGACGCAGCGCCTGAGACGCGTGCCTGGTCATCCGATCCGATGCCGCTCGTCAAGCGCATTCTATTCCACGAAAAGATCGACACGCAAAACGTGATGCGCAATCATCTGCTGCGCCCGCTCGATATCGGCTGGCGCATCCAGGAGGAGTCACGCGACAAGCAGAAAGAACGCCGTACGCGCGAGGCGATCCTGTTCGCCCGCGTCCGCCACGTGACCGGTTCGGCGGAGACGGTGACGCGCGACGCCGAGCGGCCGGTGCCGACGAAGCTCTGGCTTTACGACACGCCCGCAACCGGCAAATCGCGTCCTGACCTCGTTGGCCAGCTGAATCAAGATACTTACATCCGCGTCATCCTGCCGGTGCGGCCGGGGGACGAGTGATTGAAGTGCCGCTTGCGGCTTAGCGCTCACATGGCGGCGCGCGAACGCTAAGCCGCAAGCGGCAAACACGAGGAGTACTACCGTCCGATGATCGAAACCCGCGACCTGACCAAGATGTACGGCGAACTCTACGCCCTCGACCGCCTCACCATCGCGCTCGAGCGCGGCGACGTCTACGGCTTCATCGGCCCCAACGGCGCCGGCAAGACCACCTGCATGCGCATCCTCGCCACTCTCCTCACGCCGACCTGGGGCGAGGCAACCGTGTGCGGTTACTCCATTTACAATGGCGCCAAGGACATTCGCCGCGTCATGGGCTACATGCCCGATTTCTTTGGCGTTTACGACGACATGAAGGTCACCGAATACCTCGAATTCTTCGCCGCCGCCTACCGCATCAAGGGCCCCGAAAGGCGTAGGAAATGCGATCAGGTCCTCGAACTCGTCGATCTCGGCTACAAGCGCGACGCTCTCGTCACCAGCCTGTCGCGCGGCATGACGCAGCGGCTCGGCTTGGCCCGCGTCCTCCTGCACGAACCGCAGGTCTTGCTGCTCGACGAACCCGCCAGCGGCCTCGACCCGCGCGCCCGCATTGAGATGCGCAGCCTCATCAAGGAGCTGCGCAACCTGGGCAAGACGATCATGCTCTCCAGCCATATCCTGCCCGAACTGGCCGACATCTGCAACAAGATCGGCATCATCGAGCGCGGCAAGCTCCTTTTCGACGGCGACGTGCAGACCGCCATCCAGAAGGTCCGCCAGCGCACGCGCATCGACGTCGCCGTCGGCGATGGCCGTAACGCCGAGGCGAAGCTCCTGCTGGAAAAAACGCCCAGCATCGATGGGGTCGAACACAAGGAAACGGACGATTATCTCCTCGTCACGCTCGGTGAAGGCGTGCAAGACGGCAGCTTCATCGCCGACGCCTTGATGCGCAACGGCTTTCGCCTGAAAATGCTCAAGGAGGAAGCGGTCAACCTGGAAGACGTGTTCATGGGAATTACCAAGGGAATTACGAATTGACGCGTAGGCGAACCAATGCAATCCTTCGCTTACGCTTCAGGCTCTGATGGGCGCTGAAGATGCACATTCTCATCACCGGCGGCGCCGGCTACATCGGCAGTCACGCCGTCAAGCTGTTCCTCGAACGCGGCCACGATGTCTGGGTCTACGACAGCCTCATCTACGGCCATCGCGCTGCGGTACCGGCGGATCGGCTCATCGTCGGCGATTTGAATGAAACCCATCGCATCGACCAGTTGCTGATGGAAAAGAGCATCGACGCCTGCGTTCATTTCGCGGCGTTCACCTACGTCGGCGAATCGGTGACGAATCCGGCGAAGTATTATCAGAACAATCTCGTCAACACGTTGAACCTGATGGAATGCCTGCGCCGGCACAAGGTTGCGAGGTTTATCTTCTCCAGCACTGCCGCGACTTACGGGATGCCAGAGAAAATGCCGATCACCGAAGACACGCCGCAAGTGCCGATCAATCCGTATGGGGCGAGCAAGCTCGCGGTCGAACGCGCGTTGGCCGACTATGCAATGGCCTACCAGTGGAGCTTCGCGGCATTGCGCTACTTTAATGCTTCCGGGGCCCATCCGGACGGCACGATCGGCGAGGACCACACGCCGGAGACGCACCTGATCCCGCTCATCATCCAGGCGGCCGTCGGCAAGCGGCCGCACATCGCGATCTTCGGCACCGACTATCCGACGCCCGACGGCACCTGCGTGCGCGATTACATTCACGTAAACGATCTCGCCGAGGCGCACTTGCTCGCTCTGCAGAAGCTGCAAGCGAGCCAGCAAATGCACTACAATCTCGGCATCGGCCGCGGCTACAGCGTCCGCGAGGTAATCACAGCGGTCGAGGAGGTAACCGGCAAGAAGGTGCCGATCAAGGAAGGGCCACGCCGCGCGGGCGATCCGCCGGTGCTGGTCGCGTCATCCGACAAGATACAAAAGGAGTTGGGCTGGAAGCCGCGCTATACTGATATCAAGGCAATCGTCGAAACGGCATGGAACTGGCACAAGGCGCATCCAAAGGGCTACAAGTAATAGTGGTGAGCCGAGCCCCGTAAGGGGCCGGGTTATTGCACCTACGTAACCCGGCCCCTTACGGGGCTCGGCTCGCCAAGGGATCAATATGAAATCAACCGATCTCGCCGGCCGTGTCGCCCTCGTCACCGGCGCCGGCGTCGGCATCGGCCGGGCAACCGCACTCCTGCTCGCGCAGGCCGGTGCAACGGTCGGGGTCCACTACCACACGAGCAAGGTCGCCGCCGAGGAGACCGTGCGGTCGATCGAATCCGCGGGCGGCCGGGCGCATCTTTTGCCGGGTGATCTGACGCTCGAAGCCGACGCCAACCGCGTCGTCGGTCAACTCGTTGCCGAGACAGGCCGGCTCGATATCCTCTTCAACAACGCCGGCTCGCCGCTCAAGATGACGCCGATCGAAGCGTGCAGCCTCGATCATTGGCAAAACGTGTTCAACGTCAACGTCACCTCCGCATTTCTCGTGACACGCCGAGCCATTCCCCATTTGCGCACATCCAAACACGGCGCCATCGTCAACAATCTCACGCTGTCCATTCAAACCGGCGGTTCCAGCGGCGGCGGCGTCTATGCGGCGGCCAAGGGCGCCTTGCAGGTGATGACGCGCACTCTCGCCAAAGAACTCGCTCCGCACGTTCGCGTCAATGCCGTCATGCCCGGCGTCATCGCGACCGCGCACCACGAAACCTTCAGCACCCCAGCCAAGATGGAAGACTACAAGAAGCAAACCCCGCTCGCCCGCAACGGCGTCGCCGACGAGGTCGCCCAGGCCGTGCTGTTCCTGGTGTCCGATGCGTCGAGCTTCATGACCGGCGCCATCCTCGACATCAACGGCGGGCGTTTCATGCGATAAGATAACAGCATGTTCGAACTCAGCGCGGACAACTCCTTGGATTACTTGCGCCGCCAGGGCTGGATTGGCGCTGAACCCGCCCACGCCGAGGTCCTGAGCGGCGGCGTCTCCAACTTCGTGCTGCGCGTCATCACCCCGGAGCGACGCTTCGTCCTCAAGCAATCGCGGCCGCAACTGCGCACGCGCGACGCCTGGTTCAGCGACGTCGATCGCATCTGGCGCGAGCAGGAAGTCATGCAGGCGCTGCACCGATATTTGCCCGACGTCGTGCCGGAAGTCCTGCACGTCGATCGGGCGAATTACGTTTACGCCATGAGCCACGCACCCATGGAAGCCAAGGTGTGGAAAGCGGTACTGCTGAACGGCACGATCGATCCGGCGTTCGGCAAGCAAGTCGGCGAAGTGCTCGGCCGCATTCATCAGGTGTCAGCTGAGCACGCGCGTCAATTCAAGGAGTTCAGCGACCACACGGTCTACGTACAGTTGCGCGTCGATCCGTTTTACGTTCGCGTCCAGGAGCGCCGGCCGGAGGTGGCATCGGCCATCACACCGATCATTCACGACATGCTGACGATCAAGGAGGCGCTCTGTCACGGCGACTATACGCCCAAGAACATTCTCGTTCACGACGGCAACTTTACCCTCGTCGATTACGAGACGGCTCACATCGGCGATCCAACCATGGACCTGGGGCTGTTCCTGGCCCACTTGACGCTCAAGGCAGTACACGCTCCAACTCGAAGCAGCGCTTTCGTCGAACTGATGCGCGCATTCTGGCAAGGCTATTGCCGAGCCGTTTCGTTTTGCGCACATGCCGAATTGGAACGCCGCAGCCTTCGTCACCTCGGAATCTGCCTGTTGGCGCGCATCGATGGCACCAGTCCAGTTGATTACTTGCCCGAGGAGAGGAAACGCGACTTCGTGCGCTGCCTGGCCCGAACGATCTTGCTGGACGGCCTGGATTCATGGGAACTTGCCTGGCGCACGCTACCCCGGAAGGAGGCGACAAGTGTCTGATCGCATCACGACAATTCACGCTAGACAGGTGCTCGATAGTCGCGGCACGCCGACCGTCGAGGTCGAGGTCCACGCCGGATCGGTCATGGGCCGCGCCATCGTGCCGTCCGGCGCGAGTACTGGCAAGCACGAGGCGCTCGAGCTGCGCGACGGCGATCCCAACGATTTCTCCGGCAGGAGCGTGCGCCAGGCGGTTGCCAATGTGAATCAGACCCTTGGCCCAGCGCTCGTCGGCATGTCCGCCTCCGCCCAGGCGACCATCGACCGCAAGCTGTGCGAACTGGACGGCACACCCGACAAGTCGCGCCTCGGCGCCAACGCCATCCTCGGCGTCTCGCTGGCGTGCGCTCATGCGGCAGCCGCTGCGAATCAGGTCCCTCTGTGGAAATACCTCCATCACGCGGGCAAGGCGTGCATGCCATTGCCGATGGTCAATCTCATCAGCGGCGGCTTGCACGCGGGGCGTAATCTCGACATGCAAGACTTTTTGCTGCTGCCGATCGGCGCCCAGTCGTACGCCGAGGCGCTGCACATGAGCGTGCGTGTCTATCGGGCCTTGAGCGTCACGCTGCAAGAGCATGGCTTCGAAGGCATCCTTGTCGGCGACGAGGGGGGCTTCGGCCCGAAGCTCTCGAGCAACGAGCAGGCCCTCGAGATTATCCTCCAGGCGTTTCGCCGCGCCTGCCTGCATCCGGGGCGCGACGCGGCCATCGGCGTGGATGTCGCCAGCACCCATTTCTTCGAAGGCGGCCTCTATCGCCTGAAGGACACGCTGCTGTCCGCGACCAGCATGAGCGCCATGCTCACCGATTGGACCGAACGCTATCCGATCCTGTCGATCGAGGACGGCATGGCCGAGGACGACTGGGCCGGCTGGAAAATGTTGACCGAATCGCTTGGCAAGCGCGTCCAGCTCATCGGCGACGATCTGTTCGCCACGAATTCAGATCGGCTTGCGCACGGCATCAAGGACGGCGTCGCCAACAGCATTCTCATCAAGGTCAACCAGATCGGCACGCTCACCGAGACACTACAAGTCATCGAGCAAGCGCATGCCGCCGGCTATCGCTGCGTCATCTCCGCCCGCAGCGGCGAAACCGAGGACAGCACCATCGCCGATCTCGCGGTCGCCACCGGCGTCGGCCAGATCAAGGTCGGCTCCATCGCCCGCAGCGAACGGCTCGCCAAGTACAACCAGCTCCTGCGCATCGAGGAGCAGCTGGGGCCGGGAGCGCCGTTCGCGAAGTGGGAGGCGATTGGCTAAGGCACGGCAGCGACCGCCGTCAAGAAGTTTCGCCGAAATTGCAAGGTCGGTTGAATCTTACCAGCCGTCGCGGTGGCGGATTCGTTGCGCGGGGGGGGGGTGTCTGTATGTGTGCGCGACGAATCGGCGTAACGTCTTGGACAGAAAGGCGTTCTTAACGGATATTTCGTTGCGCGCACGCGCAGGTCGGCAACCTACCGCTTGCTCTCGGAAATGATCTGCCACTCGAAGACGTCCTCGCGGCTGTGCAAGCTAGACGGGTCGGCGTTGCAGCGCTGGTGATAGGCCTCCAGGGCGATGCCGCCGAGTTGTTCGAGGTCCGTCCATTTGACGTTGATCAGCTCGTGATAGAAGACGATCTCGTCCTGCCGTTCCGACTGCATGATCTTTGCGCCGTTAAGCCGTTTGCTCAGCAAGTCGCGAATCTGCGCGCCGTGCTCGTCGCTCGGTACGCTCACGATCGAGATTTCGTTGCCGTCGGAGAGCTTGCCGAACTCCGGGGTGGCTTCATCGAGGCAGCGTTGCAGATCGTCGAAAATCATGTCGTCGGCGGTGTCGCCGAACTCGGTGCGCTTGCGGGTCAGATACATCTCGGCGACGGAGGCGCCTTGCAAGCGTTCGGCAAGGAACATCTCGGCTTCCTGAAGCAGGACGGGAGCGAGATTCCTGACCATCGACGAGGAGCCCATGCAGATTTCCAGCAAGGCCTGGCAATGGCCCTTGATCCAGGCCTGGATGCGCTGGTCGAAGCAGACGAGATCCTCGGGACTGACGGCGTGGCTAACCTGCGCGATCGCTTCACGCAGGTCGAGACAGCCGGGCGGAAACAAGGCCCGTTCGCCGGCGTTCACCTTGTCCTTCTTACCGGGCAAGGCAGCCGGCTGAAGCAGGACGTGCAATTCGCCCAGGCGGGCACGGCAAAAGCCGACCTCACGAATCTGATCGGACAGATGGCCGCGCAAGCCGAGGTACAAGCGGTTGAGATGGGTCAGCACGAGGCTATGGTAACGCGCCTTGGCGTAGGTGCGGACCAGCTCGACAACATCGGCGGCGGTAGGGCCGGCAGCGGCTGCGGACGGACGCTTCGCAATCAACGTCCACTGGGTACTGGTCGGCGCCTGGGATTGCACGGAGGTATCGATCAGCTTGCGGATGCGCGAATAGAGCTGAGCTGCATTGTCGGCCAGCTCCCGGGCCAACGGTTCCTGTGTTTTCAGACCTTGCTCGACGGTGGTGCAGAATTGCCGCAGCGCTTCCTCGGCGCCGGCGAGGCGGAAGTTCGGATCTTCCAGCAGCGTGACGGCCAGCTCGGCCAATTTCTGCTCGCACTCGTCGGCGATGAGATGAGCGATCTCCTCGAGGGCGCGCTCGATCATCGCCGGCTCCATGTGCGCCTGGTTGGCAGAGCGGCTTTCCTCGGGAATTCCGAGCACACGTTCGAGGCAGTCGGTGGCCTGGACGACCGGAACCATGCTGACCCCCGCCTTCGGCTTGCCTGACTCGCTACCCGCCTCGCCCAACAGTTTCTGCATGAGACCGAGAACTTCCGCCAGCAGCGTTTCCGGCTTTTGATTCAGAGACTGCTCGGCAAGCTGCTGGAAACGTTCGATCAGGCTTTCGGACCTCATGCCGAGCGTTTCCCAGCGTTCGGCAGTCCACTGGCGAATGGTATCGGCAACGGGCTTGGCGTCCTTGCTCATCCAGCGCGTGACGAGCTGGCCGCACAGCCGTTGCGAGCATTCTTCGAGCAAGGCATGGCGAGGCCACAAAATGCGTGACAGGCCGATCGACTGCAAAAGCGGCGCCGCCGGCGTTCCGAGGGCGGCAACCTTCGCCAGACGCTGCTCGTCGATCACCTGGCCTAGAACAGTCGTCAGGTCGCGGTACAGGAAATCGCCGGCCCGAGCGGCCAGCGGGGCGTTATCAATTCCGGTCCGCTTTCCCTTGGTCTCCGGTAGCGGCAGGAGAATGCAGCGCTGAAACGCCGGGCCGACCGCCGACACGCGATCTCCTTTGACCTGCGACGCGGCCGTCTCGTAGTGGGCGGAGAAGACCGCCTCCGGCTGGCAATAGTACTGCAGCTCGGTCAGGGCAGCGTAGGAATTAGCCAGGGGAACCACGGACGCCCCATCGCGGCGAGCCTCCGGGAGATAGAACAGGCCGACGATCTCGGCGGCATCATGCCCCTGATCGTTGAGCAGCCGGCGCAACAGGTAGGCGACATCCACGAACATGCCGCCGCCGGTGTTGCCCGTCAACGACGTCACGAGGTAGATGCGCGGCCGGGTGGAACGCAGACCGATGTCGAACACCGAGTCCGACTGGTGCGGCGTATCCTGGGCGCAAAGGGCGTGCAACTCGGCTTCGAGGCGTTTGGCAAAGATGCGGTAATTGTCGACGAAGGCGAGGCGGCCGAGGGCGCGCAGTCCGGCATTGTTTTGCTCGCGCGGTATGCGGTGCAGCAGCTTGGGATTGAGCCAGCTATCGGTGGCCAGTTTGCCGTCGCGCGATTTGAGGTAATGGCTCGGGCGCTGCAGTTTCGCCAGCAAGGTTTCCTGGGTGCGCAGCACCGATCGTGACAGGCCCGCGGTCGCCTGCTGCAATGTGTCGGCATCGGTATCGACAGCGAGAAAACGCAGGTGCGGCATCGCGTTGGGCGAGCCGAACTCGGTCACGAGCCGAGCACGCAATTGTGACAGGGTTTCCACGCCGAGTTGGCCGATGCCGACGATCAGGGCCGGCTGCACGATGCCCGGCAGCTCGTGGGTCGCCGGATGTTGCGGTCTCGCCTTGCGGCGCATCCCCATTACCGGGGTGCGCGACGTCTTGATCGGCTCACTCGCCGGCGCCGGCACGGCGGACGCGCTCACCGGCGCGGCGCTCACTTCATTCCGCAAGAACGCGGCCTCGACGGAAAAGTTCGGATCGATCGGCTTCACCGGTCCGCTCTGGCCGCGCGCGCCGACCGTCTTGCTGACCGAATGGAACGGCTTCTCGCTCGGCGTCGGCGCTTGCGAAGGAGAAGCCTCGGCGCCGGGATCGATCTTGTGCGTGGCGCGACGTAATTGCTCGATGAAGTCCACGCAGGTCGCGAAGCGGTCCTCGGTGTTCTTCGACAGCGCCTGGGCAACGATCGGCCGATCGTGAACCGGTAGCGGCGTCAAATCGTGCGCGTTCTGCAAATGCTGCAGGATGAGCTGCTTCATCGACGTACCGGTGAACGGTCGAGCGCCGGTCAACATCTCCTGATAGACGATCGCCAGGCTGTACTGATCGCTTTGCCGGCTGAACTTGCCGTCGAAGGTTTCCGGGGCTGCGTATACGGGGGTCACGCCACCGGTAATCGTCATCAGCTTGACGCCGCCGGTCGTGTCCTTGACCAGGCCGAAATCGGCGACCTTGACATGATTGTGAACGAGGAACAGATTCTGCGGCTTGATGTCAAGATGCTGGAGCTGGTACTGCGAATTCATCAGGTCGAGCACCTCGGCCGCCTCGGCGAGGTAGCCCAGGAGTTCGTCGCGCGGAATGCCTGGGCGGCCCTGGGATCGGCACTCCTTGAAGCGATCCCCGAGCGTCCGGTCCGCCAGCTCCATGACGATGACCAGGTAGTTGTCGATGTTCTCGAATCGATCCAGCAACAGGATGAATGGATGCCGCACTGACTTGACGCGCACGAGCGACTTCCATTCCTGGTCGGCACGCGAGCGATCCGGATCGTTGTTGCCTATCGCACACAGGTCGTCAAAGGCGGCATCGCGCTGGACGAACTTGATCGCCTTGAACAGGCCGCCGGGAGCTTCGGCCTTCCAAACTTCACCGAATCCACCGCTGCCGATACGCTCGATCAGCCTGTAACCGGGGATCGGTTCAGCATGTTCTTCAATGCGGAGAGACATAGGCATACTCGGGAAAGCGCCATCTGACCGCGCGCGATGGCGCACGGACTCTCATCGATACCGTAGCTCGCGGCAGAGGCGACTGCAAATCGCAGCAGTTAATTCGGCAAGGAACGTTTGACAAATGAGGGTCGCTTGGCTAATATCTATACAAATTGACACTACCGTAATGTGCGTCCAGGACGATGGAGTCTACCCTTGGAATACGCCATTTCCATCAAACAGCCGTGGGCGACACTCGTCGTTCAGGGGCTGAAGTCGATTGAGATCCGTCGCTGGCCGACGGCCCGTCGTGGCCGTATCCTCATCCACGCTGCCGGAGTGCCGGACCATCGCCCCGAAACCTGGCGTCACGTGCCTGCCGAGATGATGACTCTCGCCCAGCTGCAAGGTGGCATTATCGGGGCCGTCGAGTTGACCGACTGCGTGGCTTACCACAATCTCGCGGTCTTCTTGCGCGACCAGAAGCTGCACCGCAACGAGGCGACCTGGTTCGAGCCGCCGCTCTTGTACGGATTCAAGTTCGTCCAGCCGGAGGTGCTGCCGTTTCGCAAATACCCGGGCTGGTTTCGCTTCTTCAAGGTTCCAGCGCTGGAAAAACCGACGATTGCGCTCCATGAATAATGTTTCGCCTCAACTGCTGGTCAGCGTGCGTTCGTCCGCGGAAGCATTGTCCGCTCTGGCCGGCGGCGCTGGGGTGATCGATGTCAAGGAGCCAGCGCGCGGCTCCTTGGGGCGTGCTGAGGTGCAGATCATGCGCGACGTCGCCGCGGCGGTTGGCGGACGCCGGCCCGTCAGCGCAGCGCTGGGCGAATGGGCCGACGATGACGCGACGATTCCCGATGTCGATTTGACCTATGTCAAGTGGGGCCTCGCCGGCTGCCGGAACAAGCCTGCCTGGCGCGGACAAATGAGGATACTTCTGCAACGCCAGCAGCTGCCGCGGTTCGTTCTGGTTGCGTATGCCGACTGGGAGTGCGCCGAGGCCCCGGCGGTGGAGGAAATATTTGCGCTTGCCAGCGGTCAACCCGGCAGCGTGATGCTCGTGGACACTTTTTGCAAGGACGCGCTGATGGGAAAACCGCGACCGACGCTCCTCGATTGGCTACCCGCGCCCTGGGTCATTGACTTGTGCGCGCGCGCGCGTCAGGCTGGCGTGAAAATTGCGCTCGCGGGCTCGCTTGGCAGCGCCGAGATACAAGCGCTTTTACCCGCGCGACCGAACTGGTTCGCCGTCCGCGGAGCGGTCTGCGGCGACGGCAATCGCCGCGGAACGGTGGATCTGGAAAAAGTGCGACATCTGGCGGAGTTGCTTGCCGAGTCTAGGGCATTGAGCGTAAGTTGACTACGCGAACCTTCATCCCGACCGAGGCTTGTCGCAGCGCCTCCGTGAAGAACGGATCGACGACGCCGGCCCGGACTGCTTCGGACCAATCACTGCTTTCCCAGCCAACCGATTTCAGCAGCACCAATTCGCGCGCCTTCACCAGCACCGCGGCGCGAACGGCGAGCGAATCGCTCGTTACTTCCCAGCGATGCGGCAAGTGATCGGGACTCGCTTCATCGGCGAAAAAAAAACGGAACGCATCGAGGATGAAAACCATAGAGGAGCCCGCAGCGCAAGTGAATCGCACATCCCATGCTTGCGCTGGCGGCGCCGACCCGAGAATCCTTGCGCCAGGAACGAGTGCACTCAAAAAACGTGCGTTGACCGACAATGCGTCAATTGCCAGCCAGTGAGATGCTCCGTCGCCGAGCCGGTGGACGCGATCAAGATCGCGAATCGCGTCGGCTGTGGCACCGCCTCCGGGAACAAGCAACACGTTGATCGTGTCCAGTCCGGCGAGCCAGGCACGGAGCCGATCGCGCAAGTCCGGCAGGTCGAACAGGCTGCCGCCGACCTTGACGACCATCCATTCCTTTGCTGTCATATGGTTTTCTCCTCCGACATCGCCAAACATGCGACCGCGTAGGCACATGCGGCTTCCGAGCGGGCTGGGCCGAGCCGTTCTGCAAGCGACGTGACGGC